>BNJS01000404.1_pt1 | contig 259555 bp, 293 predicted proteins | sample 8540461 | NCBI WGS metagenome assembly BNJS01 (sample SAMD00202454, study PRJDB9452) | human saliva metagenome | isolation source: human saliva | place: Japan | reverse complement strand
TGTTGTTTGAGAACTCGATAGTGTGTCATGTTTTTTTATGCCATGGCCTCTTGGGGCTGCGCGTGTTTTGTGTGGTTTTTGGGGGTTGTTTTTGTTTTGGTTTGCCTGGCTCTCTGGATTTTCTTTGTGTTTGGGGGTTGGGTTGGGCCTTGGTCTGGTTTTCTGGGCTGTTTACTGACTGTTGCTCTGGCTTGGCTTCATGCTTTGTTGTGTGGGGTTGGTTGGGGTTTTGTTGGTTTTGTTTGGAGAGTTTGATCCTGGCTCAGGACGAACGCTGGCGGCGTGCTTAACACATGCAAGTCGAACGGTGAAGGGGCCTGCTTTTGTGGGTCCTGGATGAGTGGCGAACGGGTGAGTAACACGTGAGTAACCTGCCCCCTTCTTCTGGATAACCGCATGAAAGTGTGGCTAATACGGGATATTCTGTGCCTGCTGCATGGTGGGTGTGGGAAAGATTGCGCCTTTGGGTGTTTTTGGTGGGGGATGGGCTCGCGGCCTATCAGCTTGTTGGTGGGGTGATGGCCTACCAAGGCGGTGACGGGTAGCCGGCCTGAGAGGGTGGACGGTCACACTGGGACTGAGACACGGCCCAGACTCCTACGGGAGGCAGCAGTGGGGAATATTGCACAATGGGCGCAAGCCTGATGCAGCGACGCCGCGTGAGGGATGGAGGCCTTCGGGTTGTGAACCTCTTTCGCCAGTGAAGCAGGCCTGCCCCTTTGTGGGTGGGTTGACGGTAGCTGGATAAGAAGCGCCGGCTAACTACGTGCCAGCAGCCGCGGTAATACGTAGGGCGCGAGCGTTGTCCGGAATTATTGGGCGTAAAGAGCTCGTAGGCGGCTGGTCGCGTCTGTCGTGAAATCCTCTGGCTTAACTGGGGGCTTGCGGTGGGTACGGGCCGGCTTGAGTGCGGTAGGGGAGACTGGAACTCCTGGTGTAGCGGTGGAATGCGCAGATATCAGGAAGAACACCGGTGGCGAAGGCGGGTCTCTGGGCCGTTACTGACGCTGAGGAGCGAAAGCGTGGGGAGCGAACAGGATTAGATACCCTGGTAGTCCACGCCGTAAACGTTGGGCACTAGGTGTGGGGGGCCTTTTTCCGGGTCTTCCGCGCCGTAGCTAACGCATTAAGTGCCCCGCCTGGGGAGTACGGCCGCAAGGCTAAAACTCAAAAGGAATTGACGGGGGCCCGCACAAGCGGCGGAGCATGCGGATTAATTCGATGCAACGCGAAGAACCTTACCAAGGCTTGACATGTGCCGGTCGGCTCCGGAGACGGGGTTTCCTCCTTGTGGGGCCGGTTCACAGGTGGTGCATGGTTGTCGTCAGCTCGTGTCGTGAGATGTTGGGTTAAGTCCCGCAACGAGCGCAACCCTTGTCCCGTGTTGCCAGCACGTTGTGGTGGGGACTCGCGGGAGACTGCCGGGGTCAACTCGGAGGAAGGTGGGGATGACGTCAAATCATCATGCCCCTTATGTCTTGGGCTTCACGCATGCTACAATGGCCGGTACAGAGGGCTGCGATACCGTGAGGTGGAGCGAATCCCTTAAAAGCCGGTCTCAGTTCGGATCGGTGTCTGCAACTCGACACCGTGAAGTTGGAGTCGCTAGTAATCGCAGATCAGCAACGCTGCGGTGAATACGTTCTCGGGCCTGTACACACCGCCCGTCACGTCATGAAAGTCGGCAACACCCGAAGCCCGTGGCTCTACGGGGAGCGGTCGAAGGTGGGGCTGGTGATTGGGACGAAGTCGTAACAAGGTAGCCGTACCGGAAGGTGCGGCTGGATCACCTCCTTTCTAAGGATAGGTTTGTGTGGGGGTGGCTTCCTGGCTGTTGATCTTGCTCGGGCCGTTTGATGGGTCCGGGCCGGTCGGGGTGCTGCTTCTGCGGAAGGGCGGCTGGCGTTGCTCTGGTGTCGTGCACTGTTGTGGTGCGGGTGGTTGGTTGCCTGGTGCTTGGTGTAGAGACACGCCTGCTGCTGGTGGGCTGCTGCGGCTGTTGTGGTCGTGGTGGTCGGCTGGTTGGTGGGTGCCCCTGGCGTGCTTGTGTGCGTGTGGGGGGTGGCATGCTGTCGGGGTTCTGGGGCAGTGCGCCCTGGTTGCCTGGCCCTGTTCTGCTCCCTGTTTGTGGGGGGTGTGGGGTGGGTGTGGGTGGGTTGGTTGTGAACTGTATAGTGGACGCGAGCATCTTACTGTAAGATTTCTGCGACAAGTTTTTGTTTTGTCGTGTGTTTTGTTGTTTGTTTTTTTGAGCGTTCGGTGGATGCCTTGGCATCAGGGGCCGATGAAGGACGTGGTGGCCTGCGATATTCCTCGGGGAGCCGGCTGGCGGGCTGTGATCCGAGGGTTTCCGAATGGGGGGACCCGGCACGAGTTATGTCGTGTCACCTGCATCTGAATTGTATAGGGTGTGGGGGGTGACGCGGGGAAGTGAAACATCTCAGTACCCGTAGGAGAAGATATTCCGTGAGTAGTGGCGAGCGAAAGCGGATGATGGTTAAACCGTGTGCGTGTGATACTCGGCAGGGGTTGCGTGTGCGGGGTTGTGGGGCTGTCCTGTTTCTCTTCTGCCGGAGAGGGGGCGCGTGTGCTGGCTGGTAGCTGAATCGTCTGGGAAGGCGTGGCGTAGTGGGTGATACCCCCGTAGGCGGAACTGGTTGGTGCGTGTCTGGGACGGTTTGCCCGAGTAGCACGGGGCTCGTGGAATCCTGTGTGAATCTGCCAAGACCACTTGGCTGCCTGAATACCTCCTGATGACCGATAGTGGATGAGTACCGTGAGGGAATGGTGAAAAAGTACCCCGGGAGGGAGTGAAATAGTACCTGAAACCGGGCGCTTACAAGCCGTCAGAGCCTTCGCATGCGCTTTGTGTGGGGGGTGGTGGCGTGCCTTTTGAAGAATGAGCCTGCGAGTCAGTGGCGTGTCGCGAGGTTAACCCGTGTGGGGTAGCCGTAGCGAGAGCGAGTCCGAATAGGGGCGATGTGTAGTGGCGCGTTCTGGACCCGAAGCGGGGTGATCTACCCATGGCCAGGTTGAAGCACGTGTAAGAGCGTGTGGAGGACCGAACCCACCTAGGTTGAAAAACTGGGGGATGAGCTGTGGGTAGGGGTGAAAGGCCAATCAAACTCCGTGATAGCTGGTTCTCCCCGAAATGCATTTAGGTGCAGCGTCGCGTGTTGCCCGGCGGAGGTAGAGCTACTGGGTGGCTGATGGGCCCCACAGGGTTACTGACGTCAACCAAACTCCGAATGCCGTTCGGGTTGTAGCGTGGCAGTGAGACTGCGGGGATAAGCTCCGTGGTCGAGAGGGAAACAGCCCAGATCGCCGGCTAAGGCCCCTAAGCGTGTGCTAAGTGGGAAAGGATGTGCGGTCGCGCAGACAACCAGGAGGTTGGCTTAGAAGCAGCCATCCTTGAAAGAGTGCGTAATAGCTCACTGGTCAAGTGATCGTGCGCCGACAATGTAGCGGGGCTCAAGCACACCGCCGAAGCCGCGGACCCATGACGTGTTCCTTCACCGTCCCACTTGCTGGGGTGGTGGCAGGGGTTGTGGGTGGTAGGGGGAGCGTCCTGCACCGGGGGAAGCCTGTGGGTGACTGCTGGTGGACGGTGCGGGAGTGAGAATGCAGGCATGAGTAGCGATACTAGGGGTGAGAAGCCCCTAGCGCCGAATGACCAAGGGTTCCAGGGCCAGGCTAGTCCGCCCTGGGTGAGTCGGGACCTAAGGCGAGGCCGACAGGCGTAGTCGATGGATGACGGGTTGATATTCCCGTACCGGCGAAGCACCGCCCATGCTGACGCGCGGGTGCTAACCCACGCCCAGCCACCATATAGCGCGCATGTGTCAGGTTCGCCTGACGGTGTGGTTGTGGTGGTGGGGTCTGGGGATCCTCCGTGCAGGTAGGCAAGCGTGTTAACAGGGTGACGCACAGTGGTAGCCCGGCGGACCTGATGGCTTGGTCCGTTCAAGCGCGCAGCCCGTCCTCCAGGTAAATCCGGGGGACTGTCTTTGATGACGGGGGTGAGGCGTGATGGTGACCCTCACGCTGGTGGGGGATAACAGGGTGATCCTGAGGGTGCCGAGAAAAGCCTCGACGCGATGGTGCCAGCCGCCCGTACCCCTAAACCGACACAGGTGGTCGGGCAGAGTATGCCTAGGCGCACGAGTGAATCATGGTTAAGGAACTCGGCAAAAATGCCCCCTGTAACTTCGGGAGAAGGGGGCCTGATCCCTGAAGCCCTGTGCGGGCTAGGGGGAGGGTCGCAGAGGCCAGGGGAAGCGACTGTTTACTAAAAACACAGGTCCGTGCGAAGCCGTAAGGCGATGTATACGGACTGACGCCTGCCCGGTGCTGGAAGGTTAAGAGGAACCATCAACCCTCTTGGGGTGAAGTGGTGAATTTAAGCCCCAGTAAACGGCGGTGGTAACTATAACCATCCTAAGGTAGCGAAATTCCTTGTCGGGTAAGTTCCGACCTGCACGAATGGCGTAACGACTTCCCCGCTGTCTCAACCATGAGCCCGGCGAAATTGCAGTACGAGTAAAGATGCTCGTTTCGCGCAGAAGGACGGAAAGACCCCGGGACCTTTACTACAGCTTGGTATTGGCGCCCGCTATAGCTTGTGCAGGATAGGTGGGGAGACTGTGAAGCCGTCACGCCAGTGGCGGTGGAGTCGTCCTTGAAATACCACTCTGGTTATGGCGTGCGCCTGAACCTGGGCCCGTGATCCGGGTTAGGGACAGTGCCTGGTGGGTAGTTTAACTCGGGGCGGTTGCCTCTAAAGTGTAACGGAGGCGCTCAAAGGGTTCCCTCAGCCTGGTCGGCAACCAGGTGTTGAGTGCAAGTGCACAAGGGAGCTTGACTGTGAGACCGACGGGTCGAGCAGGTACGAAAGTAGGAACTAGTGATCCGGCGATCCCGTGTGGGTGGGTCGTCGCTCAACGGATAAAAAGGTACCCCGGGGATAACAGGCTGATCCTGCCCAAGAGTCCATATCGACGGCATGGTTTGGCACCTCGATGTCGGCTCGTCGCATCCTGGGGCTGGAGCAGGTCCCAAGGGTTGGGCTGTTCGCCCATTAAAAGCGGTACGCGAGCTGGGTTTAGAACGTCGTGAGACAGTTCGGTCCCTATCCTCTGCGCGCGCAGGAGACTTGAGAAGGCCTGTCCCTAGTACGAGAGGACCGGGACGGACGAACCTCTGGTGTGCCAGTTGTCCCGCCCGGGGCACGGCTGGTTGGCTACGTTCGGGAAGGGTAACCGCTGAAAGCATCTAAGCGGGAAACCATCTTCAAGATAAGGTCTCCACAAGGGCACCTGTTGTCCTTTTGGTAGGCCCCCAGCAGACTACTGGGTTGATAGGCCAGGAGTGGAAGACCGGCAACGGTCTGTGAGCTGACTGGTACTAATAGGCCAACACAAACAACAACACCCCCACACCCCACCACGCGGTGGGCGGGGTGAGCAACGAGTAAAGCGAAGCGTCCACTATACGGTCCACACCCAACCCACATCAACCAACACACGCACCCAACGCGACGTGCGTGAGCGTGGGCTGAAGGGCAGCCAGACGACAACCAAATACTGGCTCACACGCCAAGACGACGGCACACGCACTGCCCACGTAGTCGTCTCGGTGGTCACAGCGACAGGGAAACGCCCGGTACCCATCCCGAACCCGGAAGCTAAGCCTGACAGCGCCGATGGTACTGCACCCGCCAGGGTGCGGAGAGCAGGACACCACCGAGCACACACCGAGGCAATATCGTTCATCGCTCTTTGTCCTTCGTTGGGTATACCATCCGGTAGCCCTCTCTCATTCTTGAGAGTGGCGTTGAACGACTCTGCCCACGCATTGTCCCAGCACACGTATCGCCCCACCGAGGACGAATCCGCAACGCCTGAGGATGATCCAGAACCTCTGAGACGATGTACTGGCTCCCCCTGTCGGAGTGAAAGAGCGTCACACCCTCCTCGACCGGGCATCTCCTGACCGCCATGTCAATGGCCTGGCACACCAGGGGACGGGTGTGCATGTGGTCGGCCATCATCACCCACGACCTTCTTAGTGCAGCGGTCAGAACGGTCGCAAGATAGATAAGCGGTCACGTCTGACGTAGGTGATGTCACCGCACCACTTCACGTCGGGCTCGATCGGCGGTGAAGTCCCGCCCGAGCAGGTCGGGCGCGCATCAGGTCCTGGAGCCGGCACCGTGGTTCGGACCTTTGCCCGTAGCGCCGGCGGCCTGCAGCCCCAGGTCACGCATGATGGAGCGGATCGTGGACCCGTCCGCCGCACGACCCCGCGCCTTTCGGGGCCACCTGAATTCGTCCGGTACCCGTGAAGTTGCCCGTCAGGTCCTCAAAGGCGTCGTTAACCATGACGTCCAAGCTCTTTCTCCCTCACGATGTGCTGTCTGCTGACTCGGGGTCGGTCGCGCCGGTAGTACCCTGATTTTTGATACCCTGGACCACCGGCATTGAGGAGATGGGATAGTGAGCCTTCTTCGCGGTTGATCAGCTCGTGGCGGTCGGTCACGGCCGTTCCTTGGCGAGAGAAGGCGGCTGCTTTTCTCAGGAACTCGTTCTCCTGACGCAGCTCACGAACCTCTGCTCTCGAGTTTGCGATCTCGGCGACTCGGAGGCCTTCTTACGATCCTGGTCGGTGGCGTGCTCTTTTTCCTGTACCTGGCGACCCAGTTACCCCCGTTTGGGCTACAAGACCGTATAGGGGACTTGGGGGCTGAACCATTTCCTCAGGCCTTTCATCTTCGCCTCGAATCTCCACAATGCTGCAGCCCGGCCTCCAGAAAACCCTCCGCTCGGACACGCACCACACCACGTGTCGCCGAGGTCCCGTTACGCCTGAGCACCTCGGCCCAGGTAGGCTCTTCCCAGGTATTCAAGGACAGCGGGGAACTGACGGCAGTCCCGGAGTGAAAGAAGGACCATGGCGTATCAGGACCGTCAGCACGGCTCGGACCACGGCGAGACAGGTCGGCGTCGCCACAATGGCGAGCGTCACGGCTTCGAGCGCGTCACCGTTCCGCAGGGGAAGACGCTCACTCGCCGCAGCGGACGCCCGGACGGGACGATGATCCCTACGGCTCGCGGGGACGTTCCGAGCGGTCGAGCCGCGGGAGCACTCTTCGCACAATGATCGCCGGCGCCGCGACGACTGGCGTGACGAACGGCGTCGTGATGGTGAGGAACGGTGATAGGCGCGGCGGCCGTCATGGTCGCAGGCCTGGGCGTGTCAACGACCGCTCCGGACGGAAGGACTCGCGTGGCAGGCGTGATGACCGAGTGGTCGTCCACCGCAGCGTCAGCGCGTCCCGAGCCCACGGTTCCGGACAACGTCGAGCCGGCAGATCTTGAACGCGGCGCCAGGGGCCGAGCTGCGTGCCCTGGGGCGTGCCAACGCTGAGAACGTCGCCCGGCACCTGGTCATGGTTCAGCGCCTCCTCAACGACGATCCTCGCCGCCTACGAGCACGCGCGCTACGCCGCCTCCATGCAGGCCGTGTCGCCGTCGTCCGGGAGACGGCAGGAATCGCGGCATATCTCGCCGGCCACCACAGCGAGGCGCTCCGAGAGATTCGCGCCGCCAGGCGCCTGTCCGGTCTTGACCTGCACCGGGCCATCGAGGTCGACTGCGAGCGTGCACTGGGCAACCTCGACAAGGCCCTCCAAGCCGCTCAAGCGGCAGACCCGCGCCAGCTCGACGAGATCGAACGGGCCGAGCTGGCCATGGTCGTCTCCAGTCTTCGCCATGACATGGGCCAGACCGATCTTGGCCTGCTCATCATCGAGGATGCCATCAGGGCGCGTCCCTCCGACAGTGACACCCTCAGACGCCTGCACTCGGTGCGTGCCGACCGGCTCCCGAAGAGCTCGGACGCAACCGGGAGGCTGAGGCCATCCGTGACCGGATCGGTCCAGAGCCGGTGGAGGAGGACGAGGTCGAGGTCTTCGACATCGAGGACGACCACGACCTCGAGACCCCCGAGGAGGCACCCTCGGAGAGTTCCGGCACTCAGTCCGCCACCGATTCTGATGGTGACACGAATGACGAGGCGGTGAGCGAGACGACCGAGACCTCGCAGGCTCCTGGAGAGCCGGCTCGGACGAGGCCTCACTGGACATCGAGGAGCACGACGAGCCTGTGGACCGGGACGAGGACGCTCAGTGGTCGCAGTCCTTCGCCGAGCGCGTCGAGGCCGAGATGGCCGAGCTGCTCCAGGACGCGCAGGACACGTCGACGCCTTCCGCAAACACCTCTGAGGAGCCCTGATAGCCGTGACCCAGGCCACTGATACCGCTGCCCCCGCCACCCTGATCGGCAGCGAGCAGCCCCTGTACGCGGCCTACGACGTCGCACTGCTGGACCTCGACGGCGTCTGCTTCGCCGGCGAGGCCCGAGTTCCCCACGCGGCCGACAACGTCAACGCCGCCCGCAAGGCCGGAATGCACCTGTCCTTCGTCACCAACAACGCCTCACGGGCTCCTCAGACGGTTGTGGACAAGCTGGCGGCCAACGACATCACCGCAAAGGCGTCTGAGGTCTTCAGCGCCGCTATGGATGCGGCCGCCATGCTCACCGAGCACGTTGAACCGGGCTCATGGTGCTCGTCCTCGGCGGCGACGGCGTTCGCCAGGCCCTCCTCGACGAGGGCTTCCAGGTAACCAGCAGTGCGCAGGACGGGCCCGTGGCCGTCGTCCAGGGCTGGGACCCGGCGGTGGACTGGGCGCTGCTGTCCGAGGCGTCTACGCCATCAATGCCGGGGCCCTCCACGTGGCCACCAACCTCGATGCGACCCTGCCCACCGAGAGGGGCTTCGCCCTGGGCAACGGTAGTCTCGTGGCCGCCGTCGTCCATGCGTCCGGGCAGGAGCCCCTGGCCGGGGCAAGCCCTTCCCCGGTATCTACACGCGCCCTCAAGCGGGCCGGTGGGACCAGGCCCTGGCTGTCGGCGACCGGCTCAACACCGACCACGTCGGGGCACGAGCCGCCGGGATCCCTGGGCTGCACGTCCTCACCGGCGTCTCCGACGCGCGAGACGTCATCTGCGCGCCGGCAACCGAGCGTCCCAGCTTCCTTCACACCGACCTGCGTGGCCTCGACTGAGTCCCACCCCGAGCCGGCGCGAGTCGAGCTCGACGGCCAGGTGTGGTGGCGGGTCGGCAACCGCAGTGCCCGAGTCCTCGGCTCCGGGCTCGAGCTCCAGGGCACCGGTGCGTGACCCTCTCCGGACGGTAGTGCGGTGCGTATCGACCTGGACTCCTACCGGGCGCTGGCCGTGGCTGCCTGGGAATGGGCCGACGCCCAGGGGCCACCAGGGGTGAGGCCGCAGCGCTGGAGGTGCCCCAGATCGAGGTGATCGAGCCCTGAGACCGGCCGGGGGCAGGTGAGACTGCTACCGGAGGAATAGAGGAGCCCGCAGCAGTAGCGCGAACAATGTCGATGGGAGTCAGGTATGAGCGGCAACGAGGCGAGAACCGACGTCGGGGAGGAGACGCCGGCGACGATCGGACTCCCGCACGGCCTGCTCCTCGGCCGCCGGTGCCTGCGCCCCGCGAGCCGACGTCGCCCTGACGGCGGCCCAAGGCCTCCACGACCACACCGATGAGCTCGCCCAGATCGCTCAGATGCCCCTGGAGGAGCGCGCAGCCGCCCTGGCCGCCATTCACGAGGACCTCGCCTCCGTCCTGCACAAGGCGGAAGGCTGATATGGCCCGCTCATCCGCATCGACTCAGAGCTCGTGCGCCGCGGGCTGGCCCGCTCCCGCACCCATGCCGCCACGCTCATCGCCGACGGTCACGTTACCCTCGACGGCGAAGTCGTGACCAAACCCGCCCGTCAGGTCAACCCGGCCCAGGCCATCGAGATCCTGGTGCCCTCCGGAGACGACTACGTCTCCCGCGGTGCCCACAAGCTCGCCGGCGCGCTGGACGCGCTGGGCCGCCGCGGTCTGGCACCCCGCGTCGAGGGACGCCGCTGCCTGGACGCCGGCGCCTCGACCGGCGGCTTCACCGACGTCCTCCTGCGCCGCGGTGCTGAGCACGTCGTGGCCGTCGACGTCGGCTACGGCCAGCTGGCCTGGTCGCTGCGCTCCGACCCCCGCGTCACCGCCCTGGACCGCACCAACATCCGCACACTGGATCCCGAGGTCGTCGCCCCCGCCCCGGAGCTGGTCGTGGGCGACCTGTCCTTCATCTCCCTGACCCTGGTCCTCGAACCGCTGCTGCGCGCCGCGGCCGACGACGCCGACCTCCTGCTCATGGTCAAGCCCCAGTCTCGAGGTGGGCAAGGGACCGGGATCGGGCACGGGGAGTGGTGCGCGACCCAGAGCTCCATGTGGCCACCGTCATGACGGTGGCCGAGCGGGCCCATGCTCTGGGTGTGGGAGTCGAGGCCGTGACCGCCTCCCCTCTGCCGGGGCCCGCCGGTAACGTTGAGTACTTCCTGAGCATGCACGCCTCCCGCGCCGGTTGCCCCGGGGACCTGAGCGGGGACGAGCTGCGCTCCAGCATCGAGGACGCCGTCGCCGCCGGCCCCGCGGCGGGCGGTACGCGACGACGCAGAACAAGGACCCGCCCATGAGCAAGCTGAGCCCTTCAGACACCAGGTGCTGCGGTGCGGCCGGTCGCCCCGGCCGACACAGCCGCTTCCACCGGTCCTCGCAGCAGCCGGGAACGGTGCAGCAGGGCCGGAGGATCTCGCGTGTCATGCTGCTGCAGCGCGAGCTCAACGACAAGCCCGTCCCCGTCCCCAGGCCCAGTGCTCCCACGGCCAGCGCCGTGGCCCGGGCCTCGGAGGCGCTGCGCGCCCGAGGAGTTGAGCCAGTCGGCCCGGACTGCACCGACCACGTCGACCTCGTCCTGGTGCTCGGCGGCGACGGCACGATCCCTGCGCGCCTTCGAGATCGCCCGCGAACGCGACATCCCCCTGGTAGGCATCAACACCGGCCACGTTGGTTTCCTGGCCGAGGCCGACCCCGACGGTATCGAGCAGGTCGTCGCGGATCTGGTCGCCGGCCACTACGCGGTCGAGACCCGCACCACCTTGGACGTGGAGGTCATCTGTCCTGACGGGACAGTCACACGCGACTGGGCACTCAACGAGGCGGCCTTGGAGAAGCGCGACCGCGCCCGCATGATCGAGGTCGCCATCGGCGTTGACGGCCAGGCCGTCTCCTCCTTCGGCTGCGACGGCCTCATCATGTCCACCCCCACCGGCTCGACCGCCTACGCCTTCTCCTGTGGTGGCCCCGTCATCTGGCCCGAGGTCGAGGCGCTCCTCCTGGTGCCCGTGGCTGCGCACGCCCTGTTCACCCGCCCCCTGGTCCTGGGCCCCAACTCCTGCATGGAGGTCGTCGTCCAGCGGGTGGGCTTCGGAGGTGCCGAGATCTGGTGCGATGGCAGACGCAGCCTGGACGTGCCGGTCGGCGCCAGGATCCGGGTCACCCGAGCGGCGCGTCCGGTACGCCTGGCACGTTTCAACCAGGCCCCCTTCGCCAGCCGCCTGGTGCGCAAGTTCGACCTGCCCGTGGAGGGCTGGCGGGCCTCCAGCAGCGCCGATGAGGCCTACTCACCCGAGGAGGACGCGCTGCACCAGCCAATGGACACCTCAGCTGACACGAGCACCGACGGCGGGAGCCGGCCGGACTCCTCGGGAGGCACGGCGTGATCGAGTCTTTGCACATCGAGGACCTCGGTGTCATCGAGGAGGCTGATCTTCCCCTCAGCCGCGGCCTGACCGCCCTGACCGGTGAGACCGGCGCCGGTAAGACGATGGTGCTCACCTCGCTCGGGCTGCTGCTGGGGCAGCGGGCCGAGACCACCATCGTGCGCACCGGTGCCGAGCGCAGCCTGGTTGAGGGCGCCTTCCTGGTTGACCCGGACTCGCGCGTCGCCGCCCGCGTCGTCGAGGCCGGCGGCGATCTCGACGACGACCTCCTCCTGGCCTCTCGCATGGTCCCCGCCTCCGGACGCTCCCGCGCCTACCTGGGAGGGCGCTCCGTACCGGCCTCGGTCCTCAGTGAGGTGGGCGGCAGGCTGGTCTCCGTCCACGGCCAGGCCGACCAGCTGCGGCTGCGCTCGACCGCGGCCCAACGCGCTGCCCTGGACTCACTGGGCGGCCAGGACCACGCCGCCCTGTGCCGCCGCTACGCCCAGGCCTACCAGGCGCGCCGACAGGCCGACCAGGAGCTCCAGGACTGGCAGGCGTCGGCTCAGGCCCGAGCCGTCGAGGTGGCCCAGCTGCGCACCTGGCTCGAGGCCCTGGAGGAGGTCGACCCCCGCAGCGGTGAGGACCGGGAGCTGACGGCGGAGGCAGAGAGACTCGACCACGCCGAGGACCTGCGCAGAGCCGCCACCGGAGCCCGCACTGCCCTCAGCGGGGAGGAGTCCGCCACCGGGCAGGCGCCCGATGTCGTCTCCCTCATCGCCTACGCGCACCGCAGCCTGAGTGCCGAGTCCGACCGGGACCCCGCCCTGGCTGAGCTGGCCGCGCGCACCCAGCGCCTGGGCATCGACGCAGCCGACATCGCCGCCGAGCTGGGCGGGTACCTGTCCGCGCTGAGCGCCGACCCGGCTCGCCTCGCCCAGGTCCAGGACCGCCGCGGAGAGCTCGCCCGCGCCTGCCGGGAGATCGGCGGACCCCAGGAGCAGCTCGACGACGTCGATGCCCTCCTGGCCTGGGGCGAGCGGGCGGCCGCGCGTCTGGCCGAGCTCGACGGGCCCCAGGACACCGCCACCGTCCTGGCCGAGCGCCTGGCTGCTGCTGACGAGGAGCTGGCCGGTGTTGGTGCCGAGCTGAGCCAGGCCCGTCAGCAGCTCGGCGAGCGTCTTGAGCAGGCCGTCACCGCAGAGCTGGAGGGCCTGGAGATGAAGGGTGCCCGACTCGTCGTCGAGCTGGACCGGCTCGATGAGCCCGGGCCCACCGGCCTGGAGAGCGTCGCCCTCACCCTCGTCTCACACCCCGGCGCACCCGGCCCTGCCCCTGGGCAAGGGGCATCGGGAGGTGAGCTCTCCCGCATCATGCTCGCCCTGGAGGTGGTGCTCGCCGACGCCGCGGCCTCAGCGCGCCCCTCCACCCACACCCGCACCCTCGTCTTCGACGAGATCGATGCCGGGTGGGAGGCCGGGCCGCCCGGGAGATCGGCAGGCGCCTGGCCCGTCTGGCGCGACACCACCAGGTCATCGTCGTCACCCACCTGGCGCAGGTGGCGGCTGCGGCCGACACCCACCTCGTGGTGCGCAAGGAGACGGTCACCGATGCTGAAGCCCGTCCCAACTCCGCAGAGACGTCCGAAAGGAATGTGAGAAAGTCCCAGCCAGGACGCACCCGTACACAGGTCTTCGTCGTCGAAGGCCAGGAGAGAGAACGAGAGCTGGCCCGGATGCTCTCCGGGCACGAGGACTCCCAGGCAGCGCTCCGGCACGCCGCTGAGCTTCTCCAGGAAGCAGTCGTGGGACAATCCGAGCCGTGAGGAATCCCTTCCGCAGGAAGTCTGCGTCCGTCTCCGAGCATCCCAGCGGTGTCGTACGCGTCGACGCGCGCACGAAGAAGCTCACCAAGCGTCTCCAGCCCGGGGAAATTGCCATCATCGACCACACCGACCTCGATCGGGTGGCCGCCGAGGCTCTGGTGGAGTGCGGTGCCTTAGCGGTTCTCAACGCCTCCCCGTCCATCTCCGGGCGCTACCCGAACCTCGGCCCCGGAATCCTCCTTGACGCGGGAATCCCGCTCGTGGACGACCTGGGCCCCGACATCATGCGCCTGCATGACGGTCAGCACGTCACTGTCGAGGACGGCTCGGTGCGGGTTGAGGGCAAGGAGCAGGTCATCGCCGAAGGAGCGGTCCAGACCAAGCAGACCGTTGCCGAGGCCATGGAGGAGGCTCAGAAGGGCCTGTCCGTCCAGCTGGAGGCCTTCGCCGCCAACACCATGGAGTACATGCGCGGAGAGTGGGACCTACTCCTCAACGGCGTCGGCATGCCCTCACTGACCACGCAGATGAGTGGCAAGCACGTCCTGGTGGTCGTGCGCGGTTACTCCTACAAGGAGGACCTGCAGGCGCTCAGGCCCTACATCCGCGAGTACAAGCCCGTCATCATCGGTGTCGACGGAGGCGCCGACGCCGTCCTGGACGCAGGCTTCAAACCGACCATGATCGTGGGCGACATGGACTCCGTGTCCGACAAGGCACTGACCTGCGGCGCCGAGATCGTCGTCCACGCCTACCGTGACGGACGCGCCCCGGGCCTGGCCCATGTCGAGGAGCTCGGGGTCGAGCACCATGTCTTCGCGGCCACCGGTACCAGTGAAGACATCGCCATGCTCATGGCCGATGAGGCCGGTGCCGAGATCATCGTGGCCCTGGGGACGCACGCCACCCTGCTGGAATTCCTCGACAAGGGGCGCGCCGGCATGTCCTCGACCTTCCTGACCCGGCTCAAGGTCGGTGGCCGACTCATCGACGCCAAGGGCGTCTCCCAGCTCTACCGCACTCGCATCTCGGGGTGGTGGCTACTGTTCCTGGCCCTGGCGGGCACCTTCGCCCTGACCATCGCCCTGATGTCCACGCCCGGTGGACAGACCTTCCTGGGCCTGTCCGGTGCCGTGTGGGACGACGTCGTCAACTTCTTCCGCTCACTGGTGGGCCTTGCCCCGAACTCACCCACCGTCTAACGACCCCCGCCCATCTGAGAGGCAGCGCCTCTCACGGTCATCCTCAAGGTCTTCAACCATGATCGACTTCCGCTATCACCTGGTATCGCTCATCTCCGTGTTCCTGGCCCTCGCCGTCGGGGTCGTCCTGGGAGCCGGCCCCCTGCAGAACTCCCTGGGAACCGCGCTCAACGATCAGGTCACCGCCCTGCGAGAGAACCGCAACGCCACCCAGGCCAAGCTCGAGCAGACGGAGACGGCCGTCAACGAGCGGGACTCCTACATCACTCAGGCCGCCAGCGGCCTCCTGCCCGGGACCCTGGCCTCCAAGAATGTGGCCATGGTGCTCCTGCCCGAGGCTAAGGCCGAGGACGCCGACGCCATCACCACCCAGCTCAAGAACGCAGGTGCCACCGTCACCGGCCGGGTGAGTCTGACCAGCACCTGGGTGGACCTGTCCCGGGAGAACTACCGCTCCACCTTCTCCGGTCAGGTCCAGGGGCACCTGGACAGCACCACCTCCAAGGACGCCAACGGCATTCTGGGGGAGGTACTGGCCAAGGCCCTGACCGCCAACGACGACTCCTCCCGAGTCCTCATGGACATGCTGTCGGTGACAGCGGACAAGTCCGGCACGCCCTTCGTCTCCGTGGACTCCACACCCACCGCTGCGGCCGAGATGATCGTCGTCGTCGGGCCGCGCCCGCAGGCCTCCTCCGGCAATGGGGCGACGGTCGAGGCCACACCGGGGCAGGACCCCAAGGCCTGGGCCAAGGCGTTGGAGGGGACGGCCGGCCGGGCGCCCACAGTCGTCGTCGGCTCAGCCGACGGTGACGACGGCGTCGTCAGCATCATCCGCTCGGAGAAGGCGAAGGTGACCACTGTCGACTCCGTCGGCCAGATCGCCGCCTCCGTGTCCACCCCCTGGCCCTGGCCTCCACCCGAGCGGGAACCATTGGGCCACTACGGCTTCGATAAGGGAGCCGAGGGCAGTCATGCCGCCAGTGACCAAGTAGTCCCTGTCCTCAGGTGACCCAGGCGGCTCAGGCGCTGTGGCCGAGTCAAGGGTGGCGGCGCAGAGATCCGTCCTGGCCCTGCCTTAGGCTGAGGCCATGGCTGGCACGATCACGCGAGTAAGCTCCTACGCCCGAGACCTGGCAAGGGTGGGTATTAAGGCAGCGGGCACCGCCCTGTCCTGCTCCGTATGCCTGGCTCCCATCGCCCAGGGACTGGAGCGCATCAACTTCCACGGCCGTACCGTGAGCCTGCGCGGAGGCGTCGGGGCCGCAGCCGGCGCCGTGACGGCTGGGATCGAGGCCGGGCAGGCTCCTGCGGGGCAGGACGGGCTCACCCTCGCGGGCAGGACTCGCCGCCACCCTCGCGTCTGCGGCCGGTGGGTGCGTCGGCCTGGTCGACGACCTCGATGCCGGGGCCCACGACGGCGACACCCCCGCCAAGGGCCTCAAGGGTCACCTCACCGCCCTCGCCCACGGGCGCGTCACCACCGGAGCCCTCAAGATCGCCGTCATCGGCTCAGGGGCGCTTGTCGGCGGTGTCCTCCTGGCCCGCCACCGCAGCTCGGGTGCCGGCGCACGTCCGCCAGCGTCCAGCGCCGTTGACGTCGTGTCCAGTGCCATGGTCATCGCGGCCTGGGCGAACCTGCTCAACCTGCTCGACCTGCGCCCCGGACGGGCCCTCAAGACCGCCTGCATCGTGAGCACCCCGCTGCTGGCCACCCCCGGACGCGACGGCGAGCCCACCCGGATGCTGGCCGCGGGCACCCTGGGAGTCAGCCTCATGGCCCTGCCGGAGGACCTCCTGGAGAATACGATGCTGGGGGACACCGGGGCCAACGCCGTCGGCGCCCTGCTGGGAACCGCCCTGGCCTGCCACCCCCACGCCGTGGTGCGCGCCGGAGCCGCCCTGAGCGGGGTGAGCCTCATCCTGGTCAGCGAGAAGGTGTCCTTCTCCCGCGTCATCTCCGACACCCCGGTGCTGGCCGCACTCGACGGGCTGGGGCGCCGCCCCTGATGGCATCTCAGCAACGCCGCGGCGGCCTGCTCTCAGCGGCCGGGTCCGTCGCCGGCCTGACCCTCGTCTCCCGTGTCCTGGGGTTCCTGCGCTGGCTCGTCCAGGCCGCCACCGTCGGCACCGGCACGGTGGCGGGCGCCTACACCACGGCCAACCAGCTGCCCAACACCCTCTACGAGGTCGTCGTCGGCGGGGTTCTGGCCGCCACCGTCGTTCCGCTCCTGGCGGCACCGATCGCCGCGGGCAGGCGTGAGGAGGTCACCGCCACCGCCTCGGGGCTGCTGGGCCTGGTCCTGGCGGTCCTGACCCCGCTGTCCCTGGGGCTCATCGTCCTGGCCGCCCCGATCGCCTCCCTGTTCCCCCACCTCCCAGGGGCGTGGACCCGACGCTTCAGCATGAGCTCGTCGCCTCCTTCCTGCGCATGTTCGCCCTGCAGGTGCCCATGTACGGGGTGGCCGTCGTCCTCACCGGCGTCCTCCAGGCTCACAACCGCTTCACCTGGCCAGCGCTGACACCGATGCTCTCCAGCCTCGTGGTCATGGCGACCTACGGCCTCTACGGGGTGCTGGCTGGCGGCGACGACGCAGCCGCCTCCAGGCTCGCCCTCCAGGTGCTGGGCTGGGGGACGACCCTCGGGGTGGCCGCCCTCAGCCTGCCGTTGCTGTGGCCGGTCCACCGACTGGGACTGGGACTGCGCCCCACCCTGCGACTGGGGGGGCGCCAGGCCCGGCGGGCGCTGCGGCTCGGCGGGGCCGGGGTGTGGACGATCCTGGCCCAGCAGGTGAGCGTCCTGGTGGTCCTGGCCATGGCCCGCTGGGGCGGGCAGACCGGAACCGCCGCGGTCTACCAGTACACGCAAGCCGTCTACGTCCTTCCCTACGCAGTGCTGGCCGTCCCCGTGGCCACCGTCCTCTACCCCCGCCTGACCGCCGCCTTCGAGGCCCGCGAGCTGTCGGCGGGCAGTCCCGGTGGCACAGGTGTGGATGAGGACGCCACGAGGCTGGTGGCCACCTCCACGGCCCTGGTCACCGCCGTCGCTGTGGCCGGAACCGCCATGCTGCTGGCCGCCAGCGCCGCCGCCGAGCGCTTCTTCTCCTTCAAGCAGGTCGACGGGATGGGCCAGGCGCTGGCCGTCCTGGCTCCGGGACTGATCGGCTACGCCCTCATCTACCAGGTCACCCGGGTCCTGTTCGCCGCCGACCGCTCTCGGCCCGCCGCTCACGCCACCGCGGCCGGCTGGCTGACCGTGGCCGTGGCCTGCGCCGCCTGCGTGCGCCTCATGGCGCCCTCGGGCGGGGACGGGCGCGCCACCCTCGTGGCCCTAGGAGTGGGCACGACCATCGGGATGACGGTGGCGGGAGCGAGCCTGCTCATCGTCCTGGCCCGGATCATGGGGGGCCGCGTGCTGCGCTCCACCCTGACCTCGCTCGGTGCGGGGCTGCCCGTGGCCCTTGCCCTCGGGCTGGCCGTCCGAGAGGCGACCACCCGCGTCACCTCCCTGCCCCTGGCCGTCATCACCGCCCTGATCGGCGCCGCTGCGGCCGCGGCCCTCGTCCTGGTGGTCATCCACCTGGCTGACCGCAGCCTCCTGGCATCGGTACGTGGCGGCAGGCCGACGGTGACAACGAAGGACGACAAGGAGCAACCATGAGCGACGTCGACGCCACGAATAAGCCCGGTGCCGTACAGGACCCGCAGGTCGGACGCCGGAGGATCCTCCAGGTGTGCGGATCGGCCGCTGGAGGAGTTCGGGCCCACCTGGCTGACTGCGCCCGCCTCCTGGCCGCCAACGGCCACGACGTCATCGTTGAGGCCCCCGCCGCGGTCCTTGACGGACTGGATATCGAGCCGGCTCGCGCCGAGCCACTCGAGATCGGCCCACGCCCCAGCCTCAACGACACCCTGTCCGTGGCCAGGCTGCGTCGCCTGGGTCGGCGCGCCGACGTCCTTCACGCCCACGGCCTGCGAGCCGGGGCCCTGGCCGCCCTGGCCCTGGGGCGACGCCGCCGCGGACGCACACGGCTGGTCGTCACCCTTCACAACCTCACCGTCGGGGGGCGCCTGACCACGTTGGTGGGGGACAGGCTCGAGCGGCTCATCGCCCGGCGCGCCGACCTCGTCCTGGCGGTCAGCCCCGACCTGGCCGAACGGGCCCAGGATCTTGGTGCCCCACACGTCGAGGTCGCCATCATCCCCGCGGTGTCACCGCAGCAGCCCGCCGAACCGAGCACCTCCGACGCGGCCGCGGCGGAGGATGCCTGGCCGCGAAGCGGGGCCCGCCTCCTGACCGTCGCCCGCCTGGCTCCCCCAGAAGGGCCTGCCGCTGCTGCTCGAGGCCGCCGCGATCCTCTCCCGCGAGGTCGACGCCGGCCGGCTGACCGCCTTCACCTGGGCCCTCGCCGGGGACGGCCCCGGCCGCGAGCAGGCCGCTGAGCGCATCGCCGCCGAACAGCTCCCGGTCACCCTCCTGGGGCGGCGAAGCGATGCTCCGGCCCTCATGGAGGTCGCTGACATCGTCGTCCAGACCAGCCTGTGGGAGGGCCAGCCCCTCACCATCCAGGAGGCCCTGCGCGCAGGCACCGCGATCGTGGCCACCGACGTCGGAGGCACCGCCGTGACCGCCAGAGGAGGGGCCGTCCTGTGGACCCTCAGGCGCAGGCCATCGCCGAGGCGCTTCGAACCCTCCTGAGCGACCCAGAGGCCCGCACCCGCGCCGCTGAGCGCGCGCAGGCGGCGGCAAGGCGCCTTCCCGGGCTCGAGGACCTGGCGGCCCAGCTGCGTCAGGTGGTCCTCGACCTGCACTGAGCCGCCCTGCCCCGAGCGGTAGCATCGTGGTGCCCGGCCAGCAGTGACGACGCCGGCAGCGAGAATGAGGAGCCAATCGTGGATCATCCGGTGACGAGCGCCCGCAGCAGCGACGGCATAGTGAACAGCCTCGCTGACACCCACGAACCGGGGCGGGAGCTGGTCTCCAGCGAGCGGGTCTGGAGCGGGCCGATCTTCGCCGTCGACGCCGACCAGGTGCGTCTCGGCCCCGGCCAGGAGCCGGTGGCCCGTCAGGTCGTCGTCCATCACGACGCCGTTGCCGTCGTCGCGCTGCGTGAGGGCGGTATATCCTCCCAGCCCGACGGCGCCGCGGAGATCCTCATGATCCGCCAGTACCGTCATCCCGTGCGCGCCTGCCTGTGGGAGATCCCCGCGGGGCTGCTCGACGTGGCGGGGGAGGCGCCGGCCGTTGCCGCTGCGCGCGAACTCGCTGAGGAGACCGACTACGAGGCGGCCACCTGGTTCACGCTGGCCGAGTTCTACGCCTCGCCAGGCTTCACCACCGAGGGAGCCCGGATCTTCCTCGCCCAGGACCTGAGCCTGCTGCCCGAGGACCGGCGCACCGTCCGCGAGGACGAGGAGGCCGAGTTCGTGCCCACCTGGGTCCGCCTGGACGAGGCCCTCGACGCCGTCATGGGCGGCCGCCTGCACAACCCCTCCACGGTGCTCGGGGTCCTGGCCACGGCTCAGGCACGTTCCCGCGGCTGGGCAGGGCTGCGTCCCGCTGACGCCCCCTGGCTGCGCAGCCCGGAGAGCCTGTAGGACGAGTCAAAGTACTTGTCTGTCAACCAGTGGGAGCACTTTCGGACCGGCGTTCCTGGGCAGGATAGTGGCCAGGATTCGGCGAGTCTGCCCGCCATGGCGAGCGAGGGCCGCCTGACTCAGGTGAAGAACACCTTGAACATCAATCGATTAATCGACTTGGCTCAATGTGGTTAACCGGTTGACTCATAAGCGTGTTCTGAGTCATGATCTCTCTGTGTCCGGTACCGATGCCGGGCCTCCCGACCAGAAGAGGGAAGGGGAGATGATGACGACTCTCGCCGATGTCGCTGCCGCGGCTGGTGTCTCCAAGGCTGCGGCCTCCCTCGTGCTCTCCGGCAAGTTCGAGGGGCGCGTGAGTGAGCGCAAGGCTGAGCGGGTCCGTATGGCCGCTGATGAGCTCGGCTACGTCCGTGACGCCATTGCCGGTGGCATGCGCAACGGTCGAACCCGGACGATCGGGGTCATCGGCGAGCGTGTCCTGTCCACGCCCTACGCCGTCTCCATGATCGACGCTGTTCTGTCCACCAGTCAGAGCCTCGGGTGGTCCGTCCTTCTCACTGACGCAGGACGCGACGGCGTCGCCGCCAAGGAGGCAGTCCGCGAAATGGTCGCCCGGCGCGTCGGCCAGGTGGTCATTGCCTCGATGTATCACCGCGTTGTTCCGGTTCCTGAGCAGATCAAGGATGTCGTCGTGCTCAACGGCGTTGCTGACCGCCCTGGGGTTCCTGGTGTCGTTCCCGATGAGCGTCAAGGCGCCAGCGATGCCGTTGCCCACCTCGTCGACCTCGGCCACCGCCGTATCGGCTACCTTGGGCACGACGACGCCGAGAGTATCGCTGTGCGTGAGCGTTCCGACTCCTACCGCCACAGCCTTCGAGAGGCCGGGCTGGCGGTGGACGAGTCGCTCCTCGTCACCGGGGGACTCGACCCCGATAGCGTCGACGCCACTGCCCGCCGTCTCCTCGACCGGCCTGATCGTCCGACCGCCGTCTTCTGCTACAACGACGCCCTGGCGGCCGGCGTCTTCCGGCAGGCGGTACGCCTGGGGATCTCCATTCCCAACGACCTCTCTGTTATCGGCTTTGACGACCTCGCGCTCATCTCTACGAACCTCGATCCCAGGCTCACCACGATGCGCCTGCCGCACTGGGAGATGGCCGAGTGGCTCACTCGCGAGCTCGCTGCGGGCCGTACAGCCGAGCTCCCGGACGTCACTCGTTTCCCCTGCCCTCTCATCGAGCGAGCCTCCACGGCGCCTCCCGCCACCTCGCTGCCGTAGTTCGGGCGCCGCACACGAGGTCGGCCCCACCAGCTCTCCGCCCGATGGGTGGAGTCAGATCCCCACCTCTCACACTGATACACAAAGGAGTGCCATCATGATGACCACCCGCCGTATGTTTCTTGGCGCCAGCGCCGCCGCCTTGACCACGCTTGCCGCATGCTCCTCTCAGTCCGGAAAGGGGGCGGGCGGCCTGACGCTCTGGACCCACAACGGAGGCAACAAGGAGGAGCTCGACGTCGTCAACAGCGCGGTCAAGGACTTCAACGCCGCGAACCCCAACACCCCGGTCACGGTGAAGTCTTTCCCGCAGGAGTCCTACAACGATGCCATCGCCTCAGCCGCAGTCTCCGGCAATCTGCCCGACATCCTCGACCTTGACGGCCCGATCATGTCCAACTGGGCCTGGGCCGGATACCTCTCGCCACTGACAATCTCGCAAGATCTCCAGGGAAAGATCATCGACTCCGCTAAAGGCGTCTGGAACAACAAGCTCTACTCCGTCGGCCCCTACGACACCTCGCTGTGCTTCCTCGGACGTAAGTCGGCCTTCGACAAAGCCGGTGTCACCATCCCCACGGTCAACAAGCCGTGGACGAAGGACGAGTTCATGGGTGCCCTCGACAAGCTCTCAAAGCTCGACGGCTTCAGCTACGCCATTGACATGTCGGTGTGGGACACCGCCGAGTGGTGGCCCTACGCCTACGCTCCCATGCTCCAGTCCTTCGGTGGCGACCTCATCGACCGCAAGAGCTATGAGACCGCCGAGGGCTTCCTCAACGGGGACAAGGCCGTCGAGTGGGGCACCTGGTTCCGCTCGCTGTTCACCTCCAACTACGCCTCTCAGACCCCGGCCAAGGACGGCCAGGACTTCCTTCAAGGCAAGGTGCCGCTCGTCTATGCCGGCGGATGGAAGGTCCTCAAGGCTCAGGAGACCTTCGGCGAGGACGAGGTCCTCATCCTCCCCCCTGTCGACTTCGGCGCGGGTGCTCACGTAGGCGGCGGCTCCTGGCAGTGGGGTGTGTCCTCCTCCTCGAAGAACGCCGACGCTGCGAACAAGTTCATTGAGTTCCTCATGCAGGGACAAGTACCTCGTTCAGTACTCCGACGCCATCGGCAACTTCCCGTCAATCGAGTCGGCCACCCCGAAGACGAAGTACTACGGCGAGGGCAAGCCGCTGGAGCCTGTTTACGAGATCGGTAAAAAGTACGCCCTCCTGCGTCCTGCGACACCCGGATACAAGGTCATCTCATCGACTTTCGACAAGGCCGCTCGGGACATCGTTTCCGGTTCCGATGTCAAGTCGACCCTCGACCAGGCCGTCAAAGGACATCAACGCGGATATCAAGTCGAACGATGGCTACAAGGCCAAGTAGGTCAAGTAAGCCAGTAGGCCAAGTGCGCTACTGAGTACCTGATCGTGCGGCCGGTCAACAGCCGCGCCACCTTCCTACACCACCAGCACCGATCCGGCGTGCGCGTAAGAGTGCGCCGCCGGGAAGGGAACAGATATGGCAGCCCCCAGTACCATGAGGCGCCGCGGCAGGACCGCCGCATTGCGCAGAGAGGCTAGGACGGCGTGGCTCATGAGCTCGCCGGCCCTCCTGCTCCTCCTGCTTTTCATGGGCATTCCGATCCTGCTTACCTTCATCCTGTCCTTCACGAATACGCGTCTCATCTCCCCCAACCCTCCGCAGTTCATCGGGATGGAGAACTTCGTACGGGCGTTCACCGACGACCCGACCTTCATCCGGTCTCTGGCGAATACTGTCTTGTTCGCGCTCGTTGTCGTGCCCTTCCAGTCCATCCTTGCCCTAGCGCTGGCGATTCTTGTCAACCAGAAGGTCAAGGGAGTCACTGCTTTCCGGACAATGATCTTCATGCCCGTGGTGACCTCCATGGTTGTGGTCTCCATCCTGTGGAGCTTCTTCTATCAGGACAATGGCCTGTTCAACTCGATGCTCAACACCGTCACTGGCGGCGGGTGGTCCACCATTGCCTGGCTCAACCACCCTGGCACCGCGATGCCTGCCATTATCGTGCTGTCTATCTGGCAAGCAGTCGGTTTCCATATGATCATCTGGCTCTCCGGCCTGCAAATGATTGACCCGGTTCTCTACGAGGCCGCTGACCTCGACGGCGTCAACGGTTGGCAGCGCTTCCGCTACATAACATGGCCGGGGCTGCATTCGACGATGGTCTTCATCCTCGTCACCATCACGATTGCTGCGCTGGGCCTGTTCGTCCAGGTCGACGTTATGACATCCGGAGGTCCCCAAGATGCCACCTCGACAATCGTCTACCACGCGGTGCGCAGGGGTTACCGTGAGCAGGACATGGGGTACGGCAGCTCCATCTCACTCATATTCTTCATTGCCGTCCTGCTCATCAGTCTCATCCAGCGCTGGCTCACCAGGGAGAAGGACTGACATGCTCACTGAGACAACTAGGACCGATGCAGTACCTGCGACTAAAGCCGTCGATGCCCTCGAGGCTCCCGAAAGGGGCCCGCGTCGACGTGGCCGCGCCGCCACCAGGAAAAGGTCCAGGGTGCTGACGTACGTCGGCCTTGTCGTCGCCTCGTGCGTCGCTGTGTTCCCGCTGCTGTTCATGGTCTTCTCATCCTTCAAAGAAGACCACCAGATCTTCGCTGATCTCGGCTCCCTTAAGGCGTTCCTTCCGACCGGTCACCTATCACTGGATAACTACTCCGGAGTATTCGAGCGGGTCCCGGCTGTACGGTTTATCACAAACTCGCTCATCGTGACCGTTGCGATAGTATTGCTCGGTCTCATTGTCAACTCCATGATCGGATTTGCGATATCGCGTATGCGCTGGAGGGGCAAGAACATTGTGCTCTCGCTTGTCCTAGCCACCCTCATGGTTCCTTTCGAGACCATCGCTGTGCCGCTCGTATACTGGGTCGCCAAGTTGCCATCGCTGCAGTGGGTCGTTGACGGTTTTCTTGTCAAACAGGGAATGCTCAACACTTATCAGGTGCAGATTCTGCCCTTCGTTGCCAATGCACTCTCCATCTTCCTGTTCGCCCAGCACTTTGGTGATATCCCCAAGGAGATCGACGAGGCGGCCCGCGTTGATGGCGCGTCCTGGTGGGTGATCTACTCACGAATCATCGTGCCACTGTCTGGTCCGACCTTCGCCACAGTCGCCATCATCACGATGCTGCCGGCGTGGAACTCCTACCTGTGGCCGCTCATGGTCATCCAGGAGGAGTCTATGCGGCCCGCGAGTGTCGGTATGCAGTACTTCTTCCAACTCAACCCGGTATGGGGGCAGATCATGGCTTACGGCACACTCATCACTCTGCCTGTTCTTATCATTTTCGTTCTGTTCCAGCGCTCGTTCGTAGCGTCGTTGGCAGGTACCGCCGTCAAAGGCTGAGTGTGGGGTGCTTAACGATCGGGTCATGGGGCGTGTTCCAATCTCGGCCCTGCTACGTAAGCGTGCACTGCCCACTGCCCTCGTGTCCGGTAGCGGCTCCGCTGCTCAGTTCATGCCTGCCTGAATATCTCAGCCTTGATCTCAAAGGAGAGACCTGTGACCACTGAAGACCCTGGCTTTAGCCGAAGGACCATATTGAGGACGGCGGCCGGAGTGGTCGTCGCCACAGCCGCTGGAACAGCCTGTGGCATGGCAACATCAACGTTTGCAAGCGCAGCTGTCAGCCGTCGCGCGCTTCTTCATCTCACCCCTACAACCGGGTGGGCCTGCGACCCCCAACGCCCGTACTACCTTGGTGGTCAACTCCAGCTCCCACGCCTCCAGGCCGCCCGGACTGCAGGACCAGGAGGGTGGAGACTTGCGACCTCGACCGACGAAGTCTTTTTCTCCGACGTAGGCGATACGATCCCGCTCGTAGGTGACACTCCTGCGTGGAGCGGTTCGGTCGTCGTCGACACCGACAACACTGCCGGTCTTGGGGCCGGGGCGGTCGTCGCTCTCGTGACGCACGTGCCCCACGGCGACCTCACTCGCCAGGCCCAGTATCTCCACTGGTCAACGGATGGTGGGCGCAGCTTTTCGATGCTCTCCGAACCAGTTATTCCGAACCCGAATGCTGATAATGCATCTACGGATGAGGAGATCGATAATGCCAGGTGGTTCCGTGACCCGAAGGTTGTCCGAGACGAGGTGCGCAGCCAATGGGTGTGCGTCATCGGTCGGCGTAAGTATCTCTCGTTCTACGTCTCCACTGACCTACACCACTGGCGGTGGACCTCCAACTTCGACCACCTCACACCTGGGGCTACCGATCTCGGAGGCATGGAGTGCCCTGATCTGTTCCGCATCATTGCCGATGACGGAACAAGCCACTGGGTCCTCGGCGCCTCAATGGACGGATGGGGAGCAGGATCGCTCGGCACCTACGCGTACTGGATAGGGAACTGGGATGGAACTCGGTTCGTGACAGACAACCTCAGACCGCAGTGGCTCGATCATGGGTATGACTGGTTTGCGGCTGTTACTTGGCCAAGTGCCGACTCACCCCAGAACGTGAGGCATGCTGTCGCCTGGATGAACAACTGGAAGTACGCTGCCAGGCACGTTCCCACTTCTCGACACCGATGGGTACAACGGTCAGTACTCTGTCGTTCGTGAAATCCGACTCTGTCGGCAGCCCGGCGGCTGGTACAGCCTGCTGAGCGCTCCCAAACCTGTGCTCGCGACCAGTATCCTCTCGCCGAAGTCCCTGGGCGACGTCAATGTCACCGGCCGCCGGGTACTCGACGTCACGACTGAGGCCTACGTTCTAACCACTGACATTGCCTGGACAAATGCAACTAACGTAGGCATAGAAGTCCTGCGCAGCTCAGACGGAACTCGGCACACCAACGTCGGCGTCTTTAATGGCCGCGTCTATGTCGACCGAGGTCCGAGCGAGAGCATATCGGCGCCCTTCGCTCCGTATACGCAGTCCGAGGCGCCTATCGACCCCGCCGCCCGTCATGTGCACCTCACTGTGGTCGTTGATCGCAACAGTGTCGAGGTCTTCGTCAATGCGGGCCACACCGTTCTGTCCAACCAGGTCTATCCCGCCGCCGGCGATCATGGCTTGGCTCTCTACTCCGATAACGGGAGCGCGGTGTTCTCCGACCTCTCCCTTAGAACCGTCTGACCCCTGAGGAGACCGATCACATGGCACTTGCACTGAATGACCACTGGCTGTGGGACCACTGGATCTGTGACGACGGCGATCGTTATCACCTCTTCTTCCTGCGGGCGTCGCGTGCGTTACACGACCCGGAGCGGCGGCACTTCCGTGCTTCCATGGGGCACGCCGTTTCCAGCGATGCGCGTACGTGGCAACTTTTGCCCGATGCCCTAGTGCATTCCGACGGGCCGGCGTTCGACGACAAGGCCATCTGGACCGGCTCCACCATTGTCAAGCCCGACGGTGCTATGCGTGTCTTCTACACCGGTATCTCTCGAGCAGAGGACGGGCTGGTTCAGCGCATCGGCTGGGCTGACTCCATTGACGGAGTGACGTTTGAACGCACGTGCGATGTTCCTCTGGAGGCGGACTCCAGGTGGTACGAGAGGAGGGAAACCGACGTCTCTGGGCGCCGAGCACTGGAGGGATCCCTTTGTCTTCAGGCATGACGGGCGCTGGCACATGCTCATCACCGCCAGGGCGAAGGGGGCTGAGCACTATGGTGCCGGCGTCATCGGTCATGCCGTCTCCGATGACCTGGACCACTGGCAGATCGGGCCGCCGCTGACCAGCCCGTCGGTCTTCGGTCAGCTGGAGGTTTCCCAGAGCCGGAGCGTTGACGACCGTCATCTCCTCGTCTTCTCCTGCGGTGACGACATGAAGGCTGAACCTGGTCCGGGCGGGGTGTGGGTCGCCGAGGGGAGGGGCGCTGGGGCCCTGGGATATCGACGGCGCCAGGTACGTGCGCCCAGAGCACCTCTATGCCGGTCAGCTGCTTCAGCTGCGCGACGGGGCGTGGGTCTTCACGGGCTTCGAGGACATCGTCAACGGTGAGTTCGTCGGTGCGGTTCCGGACCTTCTGCCGTGGGCTGATGTCGAGCTTCTCCCAAGAGGCGGGCGCTAGGGAGGCTGCGTCGTCGGTTGCCTGGACGGCGAGTGATCGAGGTGCCGGTCCAGGACCGGGCTCGTCTCTAGTTCACCGTGCTGTGTCGGGTGACGGTGCAGTTTACGGTGCGCGAGGCCGGGCGTCCCGACCAACGACTAGTTAGGTGTTCCTAGGTGAGGCTCACCTTTGATTAGGTGGCGTGTTCAATCCCACCCTGCGACGCTCCGTCGTGAACTTGCCAGTGTTGAATTCGGCAAGCAAGATCTTGGTTAAACTCGTGGCACAACGACCAGCGACGCCTCGCAGGTCAGATCCTGGGCCAGCCCTGGCTGATTCTGGAACCTCGGCCAACAGGGACGTGGTCGAACCGGCCGCAACGGGGTCAGGCCGTGAGGCGTCGCAGCGACTAGGGGAGGAGCACCGTCATGACGCAGAGCGACGACGACTCTACCCGGGCACGCGTTCTCGACCTCATCGCTGAGAAGGGACCGGTGTCGGCGGCGCAGCTCGCCAAGGTCCTGAGGCTGACGCCGGCCGCCGTGCGCAGGCACATCACCGCCCTTGAGGACGCTGAGCAGATCGAGGTGCACACGCCGGCCCAGACGGGCAAGCGCGGCCGCGGTCGCCCGGCCCGGCACTACGTCCTGACGCCCAAGGCCCGCACCTCCTTCGCGGAGGGCTACTCCGACCTGGCCAACCGCGCCCTGCACTACCTGTCCCAGGTGGCCGGTGACAAGGCGGTCGACTCCTTCGCCGCGGCCAGGGGCCGTGATCTCGAGCGCCGCTACGCCACCGTCGTTGAGGCGGCAGGCAAGGACCCCTCGGAGCGGGCCCGCGCCCTGGCGGACGCCCTGACCCTCGACGGTTACGCGGCCTCGGTGCGCGACGTCGGGGACGGCTCCTTCGCCGTCCAGCTGTGCCAGGGCAACTGTCCGGTGCGTGACGTCGCCGGGGAGTTCCACGAGCTGTGCGACGCCGAGACGCAGGCCATCTCCAGGCTCGTCGGCGTCCCGGTCCAGCGTCTGGCCACCCTGGCCGGAGGCGGGCATGTCTGTACCACCCACATTCCGATCGCCATGCCCGCGCTGCGCAAGCGCGCGGTGCGGGCGGCGGCTAAGACGCGAGGCCTTGAGACCAAGCGAATGGAAGGAACCCGATGACACTGCCGACTACCGAGACCACTCGTAGCACCGACGACGAGATCATCGACTCGATCTCAACGAGCTACGACTTCGGCTGGCACGACTCCGACGAGGCCGGTGAGAAGGCCAAGCGAGGCCTTGATGAGCAGGTGGTCCGCGAGATCTCCGCCATCAAGGGTGAGCCGGAGTGGATGCTGGCCAAGCGTCTCAAGGCCTACTCCACCTTGAGCGCAAGCCCATGCCCACCTGGGGCGTGGACCTCTCCCAGCTCGACATGGACGCCGTCAAGTACTACGTGCGCTCCACGGACCGGCCGGCCAACTCCTGGGACGACCTGCCCGAGGACATCAAGAACACCTACGACCGCATCGGCATCCCCGAGGCCGAGCGCGAGCGCCTGGTGGCGGGCGTGGCCGCCCAGTACGAGTCGGAGGTCGTCTACCACCAGATCCGCGGTGACCTGGAGGAGCAGGGCGTCATCTTCGTTGACACCGACACCGCCGTGCGCGAGTACCCCGAGCTCGTCAAGGAGTACTTCGGGACCGTGGTGCCCGCCGGCGACAACAAGTTCGCCGCCCTCAACACGGCCGTGTGGTCCGGGGGCTCCTTCATCTACGTCCCCAAGGGCGTCCACGTCGAGATCCCGCTCCAGGCCTACTTCCGCATCAACACGGAGAACATGGGCCAGTTCGAGCGCACGCTCATCATCGCCGACGAGGACTCCTACGTCCACTACGTCGAGGGCTGCACCGCCCCCATCTACTCCACCGACTCCCTGCACTCGGCGATCGTGGAGATCGTGGTCAAGAAGAACGCCCGCGTGCGCTACACGACCATCCAGAACTGGTCCAACAACGTCTACAACCTGGTGACCCAGCGCGCTACCTGCGAGGAGGGCGCCACCATGGAGTGGATCGACGGCAACATCGGCTCCAAACGGAACATGAAGTACCCGGCCGTCTTCCTCATGGGGCCCCACGCCCGTGGCGAGGCCCTGTCCATCGCCTTCGCCGGCGAGGACCAGCACCAGGACACCGGCGCCAAGATGGTCCACATGGCGCCCCACACCTCCAGCCACATCGTCTCCAAGTCGATCGCCCGTCACGGTGGCCGCAGCGCCTACCGCGGACTGGTGCAGATCATGAAGAACGCCCGGCACTCCAAGTCCAACGTGCTGTGCGACGCGCTCCTGGTCGACGAGATCTCCCGGTCGGACACCTACCCCTACGTCGACGTGCGCACCGACGACGTCGAGATGGGGCACGAGGCCACCGTCTCCAAGGTGAGTGCCGACCAGCTCTTCTACCTCATGCAGCGCGGGCTGACCGAGACCGAGGCCATGGCCACGATCGTGCGCGGCTTCGTCGAGCCCATTGCCCGGGAGCTGCCCATGGAGTACGCCCTCGAGCTCAACCGGCTCATCGAGCTGCAGATGGAGAACTCGGTGGGCTGACCCACCGCAGAGGTTCCTCTTCAACCCACCCAGCCTTCGACCCACACCTCATCACACCGGCCTGCTGCCGGCCAAGGAGCACCTCCACATGCCTGAACTCTCCACCGACCACTCGAGCGCCACGCTCGACGGCGCCCACTCCCACGGCGGGCCGCGCTACGTCTCCTCGCGCGCCGACCGCCCCACCTCCTTCGACCCGGCCGACATCCCGGTGCCGCGAGGCCGCGAGAGGAGTGGCGCTTCACGCCGATGAAGCGCTTCGCCCCGCTGTTCGACCTCAACGCCATCCGCGCGGCCGCCGGCGCTGCCCAGACCGATGCCGGCGCCGTCCGTGTCGAGGCCGACCTCCCGGATGGTGCGAGCCTTGAGACCGTCCCACGCAGCGATGCCCGCATCGGCACCGTGGGCGCCCCGGTCGACCGCACCGGCATCACCGCCTGGAACGGTACCGAGACCGCCACCGTGCTGACCCTGGAACCGGGCGCCCAGCTCGAGCGTGCCGCCCGACTGAACGTCGTCGGTCAGGATGCGCAGCTCGCCCGCCCCACCGCCCAGCACATCCTCATCGCCGCCGAGTCCGGTTCCAAGGGAACCGTTGTTCTCGACCACACCGGCACCGCCGCCCTGACCCAGGGCGTCGAGGTGACGGTGGCCGACGGCGCCGAGCTCACCCTGGTGACCGTTCAGGGCTGGGAGGACGATGCCGTTCACGCCTCCAACCACCGGGTGAGGGTCTGCGGCCGCGGTGTCCTCAAGCACGTCGTCGTCAGTCTCGGCGGAGACGTGCGCATCTGCCCGGACCTGGGCTTCTCCGGCGAGGGCGGGCACATCGACGCCTACGGCGTCTACTTCACCGATGCCGGCCAGCACCAGGAGCACCGCCCGTACGTGGCCCACACCGAGCCCCACTGCTACTCGCGCGTCACCTACAAGGCGCCCTCCAGGGCGAGGGCGCGCACGCCGTGTGGGTGGGGGACTGCCTCATCGGTCAGGCCGCCCGCGGCACAGACACTTATGAGCTCAACCGCAACCTGGTCCTGACCGAGGGGGCCAAGGCCGACTCCGTGCCGAACCTGGAGATCGAGAACGGCAACATCGAGGGGGCCGGCCACGCCAGCGCCACCGGCCGCTTCGACGACCAGCAGCTGTTCTACCTGCGTGCCCGCGGCATCCCCGAGACTGAGGCCCGCCGCCTCGTCGTCCTGGGCTTCTTCAACGAGATCGTCGCCGAGATCGGTGTCGATGAGGTCGAGGAGCGCCTCATGGCCGCCATTGAGAAGGAGCTCGAGCTCACCGGACTCATCACTGCCCGCACCGACCAGGAGCCCGTCGCCCTGCCGGCAGCCGAGTGACAGGCCGGGCCCGCACGACGGTCCGCCCACCCGCAACCAGACACAACCCAGCTGAAAGAAACGTCGCATGAGCACTCTGCAGATCAAGAACCTCCACGTCCAGGTGGCCACCAACGACGGCCCCAAGCCCATCCTCAAGGGCGTCGACCTGACCATCAACTCCAACCAGGTCCACGCCATCATGGGCCCCAACGGCTCGGGAAAGTCCACTCTGGCCTACTCCATCGCCGGTCACCCCGACTACGAGGTCACCGACGGAGAGGTCCTCCTCGACGGCGTCGACCTGCTTGAGATGAGCGTGGACGAGCGCGCCCGCGCCGGCCTCTTCCTGGCCATGCAGTACCCCGTCGAGGTCCCCGGCGTCACCGTGGCCAACTTCCTGCGCACGGCCAAGACCGCCATCGATGGCGAGGCCCCCAAGGTGCGCCAGTGGGTCGGCGAGGTCAACCAGGCCATGAAGAACCTGCGGATGGACCCCGCCTTCTCCCAGCGCGACGTCAACGCCGGCTTCTCCGGCGGTGAGAAGAAGCGCTTCGAGATCCTTCAGATGGAGCTGCTCCGGCCCCGCTTCGCCGTCCTGGACGAGACCGACTCCGGCCTGGACGTCGACGCCCTGCGCATCGTCTCCGAGGGCGTCAACCGCCTCCACGACGAGTCCGATGCCGGATTCCTCCTCATCACCCACTACACGCGCATCCTGCGCTACATCAAGCCCGACCACGTCCACGTCTTCGTTGACGGGCGCGTGGCCGAGGCCGGAGGACCCGACCTGGCTGATCGCCTGGAGGAAGAGGGCTACGACCGCTACCTGGCCTGACTGGCCTGTCCCGTGCCGGGGTCGACGACGGCGCGCCGCGCATCATCGCGCCGTCGTCGACCCCGGCACTGAGGAAGTGGGACTAAGGTTCCTCGTGACCTCAGCACCCCGCCGGAGGCGACCACGCCCGGTACAGCTCGCACCGAATCGGAAAGGTACGTCATGACCCAGTCCACGGCCCCGTTCACCGGGGCGTCTTCGGCCGGCGCGCTCAACGTGGAGGAGGTTGCCGCGATCCGCGCCGACTTCCCCTACCTGGAGCGGTCCGCCCGCAACGGTGAGGTGCTGGCCTACCTGGACTGGGCGGCCACGAGCCAGAAGCCCGCCGGCGTCATCGCCACCGAGGCCGACTTCTACCGCATGTCCAACGGTGCGGCGGGGCGCTCGACCTACCAGCTCGCCGACGAGGCCACCGCCACCTTCGAGGACGCCCGCGACGCCGTCGCGGCCTTCGTCGGTGCGCGTGGCAGTGAGCTCGTCTTCACCAAGAACGCCACCGAGGCCATCAACCTCGTGGCCCTGGCCATCGGGCACGCCAGCCTGGGGCGGTCGGCCACCCATGGTGGCGGATCCGCTGCGGACGATGATCCGGCTCGGCGGCTCATCATCGGGGAGGGTGACGAGATCGTCGTCACCCGGGCTGAGCACCACGCCAACCTCGTGCCCTGGCAGGAGCTGTGCGCCCGCACCGGCGCCACCCTGCGTTGGCTGGACCTGACTGAGGACGGGCGCATCGATGCCGCCACACTGGATGTCATCACCGAGCGCACCCGCGTCCTGGCCCTGACCCACGCCTCCAACGTCACCGGTGCGATCAGTCCCCTCAACCTCATCGTGCCGCGCGCCCAGCAGGTCGGCGCGCTCGTCATTCTGGACACCTGCCAGTCCGCCGCCCACCTCCCGCTGGACTTCGGCGCACTGAAGACCACCGGTGTGGACGCCATGGTGCTCTCCAGCCACAAGATGCTCGGCCCCACCGGCATCGGCGCGCTTGTGGCCACCGAGGAGCTCCTGGAGGCGATGCCGCCGGTGCTCACCGGTGGCTCCATGATCGAGGTCGTCACCATGGAGTCGTCGACCTTCATGAGCGGCCCGCCCCGTTTCGAGGCCGGCAGCCAGCCGCTGGCGCAGGCCGCGGGATGGCGTACCGCCGTGGAGTACCTGGCAGGGATCGGCCTGGACCGGCTCCACGCCACCGAGCAGGTCCTCACCCGGCAGGTGCTTGAGGGCCTCATCCAGGTCCCCGGGCTGCGCCTGGTCGGCCCGACTGACACCACTGATCGTCTAGGTGTGGTCGCCTTCTCCATCGAGGGAGTCCACCCCCACGACGTCGGCCAGGTCCTTGACGCCGCCGGCGTCGCTGTGCGCACCGGCCACCACTGCGCCCAGCCGATCCACCAGCACTTCGGCATCCACGCCTCCTCACGCCTGTCCTTCGGGGCCTGCTCCACGCCCGAGGAGGTGGACCGCTTCCTGTCCGCCATCGCCGACGTCCGGCGCTACTTCCAGAGGTGAGCATGAACGAACTTGACCAGCTCTACCAGCAAGTCATCCTCGACCACTCCCGTGAGCGCCACGGCTCCGGCGCCCTCGACGCCCCGGACGCCACCAGCCACCAAGTGAACCCCACCTGCGGTGACGACGTGACCCTGGGCGTGCGCATCAAGGACGGAAAGATCGAGGCCATCGGCTGGGAGGGGGACGGGTGCTCCATCTCCCAGGCCTCCATCTCCGTCATGCACGACCTCGTCAACGGCGCTGACCTGGCCACCGTCGCCCGCCTCGAGGCGGACTTCGATGCCCCTCATGCACTCTCGCGGCAAGGGCGTCGACGACGCCGTCCTGGACGACCTGGAGGACGGGGCCGCCTTCGAGGGCGTCTCGAAGTACCCCAACCGCGTCAAGTGCGCCCTGCTGGGGTTGGATGGCCCTCAAGGACGCCCTGGCCAAGTCCGGCGTCGCCCTGCCCGACGTTGAGCCGAACGACCCCGAGTAGCCCGACCGTCCTCATCACCACCGTCCGACCTGCGAGGAAGAAGGAAGAAGCCATGAGCGAGAACCCCAGCGGGATGCCGGCAGCTGCCGACAACCCCATGGCCGCGCAGCAGCCGCCGGCCCCCTGTCGCCAGCACCGAGGGCGTCGACGTCGCCGCCGTTGAGGAGGCCCCTGCGCGACGTCATCGACCCTGAGCTCGGTATCAACGTCGTCGACCTCGGGCTGCTCTACGGGGTGTCGATCGAGCCCGACGGAACCGTCGTGCTCGACATGACCCTGACCACCGCCGCATGCCCGCTCACCGACGTCATCGAGGAGCAGGCCCAGCAGGCCCTGTCCCTCATCGCCGACAAGGTCCGCATCCAATGGGTGTGGCTGCCGCCGTGGGGACCGGACAAGATCACCCCTGAGGGCCGCGAGCAGCTGCGAGCCCTGGGCTTCAACGTCTGAGACCCCACTTACGGCGCTGTGACGCGCCTTCTTGAGGGCTGCATGCCTCAGGACGTCATGAGCCACGCTGCGGATCCGATGTGGACCACCACGGCGAGCAGCGGTGGTGCCGCTTCACGTGGGTTGCGGCTTGCGACGACCATCGCATCCAGCAGCTCAATGATTCCGGCCGCCAGGAGCCAGATCGCCGCCTGACTCGGCAGCAGGACGGCCACGGCTGCCGTGGCGATCCCGAACGGGACGGCTCTGGCCGCATACATGCGTGCGAAGTAGGTCGTCGCCTCGCTCGGTTCCGTCATCTTCGAGCCTGGGTCATGGGCCAACGGTCGTCCAGGCATCGCCTGGGGCTTGAACAACGCGACGAGGCCGAAGAACGCGGACCCCAGTGCGACAACGGCGTTGAGTGCCATCAACCAGGTCATGGGTGGAATCTCCTGTTCTTGGGAGAGGTCGTGCGGGGCTAGAGCTCCGCAGCGCCATCGATAGCGGGGTTCATGTCAGGTCCTCCTCGACACCGAGAATCGCCTCGCGCAGGACGCGCGCGTGGCAGTGGATATGGTCGTGGCCGGCGAACAGGAGCGTTACGCGTCCCATGAGTGCCTTGTCGCGCAGGTGCTCGACGGCGGCAACCGCCTCGGGCCGTTCGGTGAGCTCGGCACGGTAGGCATCGACGAACTGGGGCCAGGGCATCTCCCCGTTGTGGAGGGCACGCCGCAGCTCGGTGGTGGGGGTAGCGTCCTTGGCCCACTCATCGAGGGCGGCGCGCTCCTTGGAGATGCCACGGGGCCAGAGCCGGTCCACCAGGACCCGTGCTCCGTCATCGGCACTGGGCTCCTCGCGGATGCCTTTGAGGACCACGCTGTCTGAAGAGGGAAGATGCTGGATCATGCCTTCGACGCTACTCGTCTCTGTTGCCGGTGTGACCCCATCGGCTCGCAGTGAACCGAGCATGCACTGCAATGCATCCATGGTGTCTTTCAGCGCCGTTGGCGAGTCGGTCTCAGCAAGCCATAACGCGGCCTCGTTCATCGCTCCGGACAGCAAACGAACCACGGGCTCCACCGGCTGGGAGACGAGGGTGCCGTCCTTCATGAGACCGACCAGAGCCTCCGTGAGGAGCCTTTCGGAGGATGCTTCATCCATCTCCTTCCACTCGCGCCAACCCAGCACCGTCGGCGCGTCAATGAGCATGATCTGCCGGATCTCGGGGTCACTGTAGGAGGCAAGAAACGCCTCGCATCCCGCGACGAGTTCCTTCCAGGGATCCGCGCATGGCCGAGCGGCGTCCTGAACCCGGTCAGCGACCTCCTGCTGCACCTGCCGAAGGACTGCGAGGAAGAGATCCTTCTTGCCAGCGAACTGATGGTAGAGCGCTCCCTTGGTCATTCCGAGCGCATCGACGACGTCGCTCAGCCGCACCGCGCTGTAACCCTCGGAGGCGAAGCGCTGCCGAGCCACGGTGATGAGCGCCGCCTGCGTCGCCCTGCGCTGGGCTGTTCTCGTTCCTGCCATGAAGCACCTCGACAATTGACATACCGAAAGTATGTGAACTAGTTTCGCATACCAATGGTATGCGAATTCTTCGATGGCACCTGGGAGGCGACTATGCGGATCCGAGACAACTACCCGATCATCGTCACTGACCGGAAGGACGAGGCGCGAGACTTCTGGCAGCGATTCCTCGGCTTCCGTCCTGTTTTCGACAGTTCCTGGTTCACCTTGATGACGGATGAGGGCAGCGGATCATCGATCGCCTTCATGACGCCGGACCACCCCTCTGCTCCTCCAGGGCCCGATGCCTTCGCCGGAACCGGCGCCTGCTTCGAGCTGGAGGTCGACGACGCAGCAGCGGCTCATGCCGAGCTGACGGGCAGAGGACTCGCGATGACGTACCCACTCACCGACGAGCCCTTCGGCCAGCGCCGGTTCGGGTTCGCCGACCCCGGCGGCCTGTGGATCGATGTCGTCGAGCAGATTGAATCGGAGGCCGGCTACTGGGATCGGTACATGCAGTGAGCGAAGAGGGCATCAGAGATCGATGTCGGTAGTGCGTCAACCGGGCAAGTTTGAGTGTCGCTTACTCGCTCGAGCGCCATCGAACGATCGCTGCGAGAAACTCCCGTTCCAAGGCCTGGGTATGTCGGGTATCGGGGTAACCGGTTGCGGCGATGAGGTCGAAGAGCCCCCGCACCGACTCGGTGTCGACGCTGCCGGCCAGGGCCGCAAGGCGCTCAGGCGGCAGCCGGGCCTCCATCCGGGAGATGATGAGCTGGGCACGCCGCTCGATCTGCGTGTCTGACAGCTCGGCCGGATCCTGGGAATAGAGAGCCAGTGACTCGGCGTCGTAGTGAGGATCCGGGTCGACGAACAGGAACTCCGCCTCCGGCGGCATCTGACCGCGGTAGCAGGCCAGGTCGGTCAGGTCCCGCTCCTTGCGCACAGCGCAGCGCGTGGCCTCATCGGGAGCGGCCTGCTCCAGCCGGTCGAAGAAGGCCGCCATGCGCGGGGACATCGGTGAGACAGTTGAACCGGTTCTGGCCCGCTCCAGCAGGCCGGCAAGCATGTCTCTCTGTCTGGTCACCTCGGCCAGGTGATCCTCCACGGCGGCCAGGGCCCCGGCCAGGTCCTCGACAACGCTCCCGTCCGCCGAGTGCGCTTCAGCCGCGGGTGCATCGGCGATCCGCTCGACGCCGGTCGCCTCAGGCTCGTCGAGGACGCGTGTGATGGTCTCCAAGGGACACGCCGGCCTGCACCAGCCAACGGATCCGGGAGAGTCGGGCCACGTGGCTCAGGTCGTAGTCGCGCCAGCAGCCACGCTCACCGGGAATCGGAAGCAGCCCCAGCGAGTGGTAGTAGCGCACCGTGCGCACGGTTGTCCCGGTCAGCTCGGCGATCTCTGCAACGCGCATGGGGATAGTCTCACACGGCACCTGCCCCTGAGTTCTTCCACCGGCGCCCATGAGGCAGGCCGGATTCAGGACTACTCGTATCCGCTTGGTGGGTGCGGGCCATGGGGAGTGCGAACCGTTTGCCGGGGCATACCCGCGTTGCTACTGTGCCCGCGTGATGACAGGCGGATCAGGTATCGACGGCGGCAGTGTCGCCCCGTCGGCTCCTCCGCAGACGGGAGGATCCTGGTGAACGGCACGCGAGCCAACCTGCAGGTCGGCGACCTGCTCCAGGGAAGTGCGGGCGCCCTGTCGGTCAGAGGCTGCCTGCTCTTCAGGGAGTGGGACTCCCAGGACCACTGCTTCTACTACTGGGAGGAGTGGCAGGCTCATCGGGGCCAGCAACGCCGACACCTGGGTCGAGCCTCGACCACGATCCCGGCGAGGTCCTCTTCTACGAACCCGTTCGCCTCCAAGAGACGATCGAGCCGTGGGCCCCTGACCGTCGGCCAGAAGATGCAGGGCTGACGATCAACGGCGCTCCGCACTGGGGCCTCGTTGAGGAGGTGACCACCGGCACGCTTGAGAACGTCATCGGCTCCCCGGTGTGCCCGTTGAACATCGGTGAGACCATGACCTACGTCGAGGTGCGGTTGACGGACCCGGCCGGTGTGACCAGCAGACTGACCATCGACAGTCACCGTTTCCGTGACCTCCCTGGCCTACCGCAAGACCACCTTGTCCACTGCTCAGCAGAAGCAGCTCTTCGGGCGCGTCCTCTGCAACAGTCGACCCGTCGCCCGCAAGGCGGGCCGGAACATCGGATGCGTCATCGTCGCCGCCTTCATCAGCGTCGTGCTCGTCGGAGGACTGTTCTCCGCGTGCTCCAACCCCAGTCGCCCCAGTGGTGATGCGAATCCCACCAGCACCTCGCACTCGGGCTCTTCACGGAGCTATCGTCACCGCCCGGTCTACGGGGGCGGCGGAGGTGGAGTCGGCAAGTAGTCCCGCCCCCTCATCGACGACCGCGTGCCCGCCATATGCTTTCGACGGTGGGGGAGTGAGAATGGGGATCTCGCCCCGTTTGTCGGGCATCTGCCAGGTTGCTACCGTGCTCGCGTGAGTGCGGTGAGCCTGTGTTCTGTCAACTACAAGATCAGTGGGGCTGAGCCGAACGCGCTCAACGATCTGTCTACCATGGAGTCGATTCTCCTGACCGCCGCCCAGACAGCGGGACTGACAGCTGTCTCCAGCGCTCACCACCGGTTTGAGCCTCAGGGCCTGAGCGCCGTCATCATTCTGTCCGAGTCGCATATCGCCGCCCACACCTGGCCTGAGTCCGGCGACGGCTACGTGACGCTCACCAGCTGCCGCACACTGACCCCTGCGCAGATCGAGGCCGTGGGGGAGACAGTGCGTCAGCGGCTTCAGGCCCAGCAGGTGGTCAGCTCGGGGATCACACTGTGAGCATCAGAGGTGATCTGAGAGTCGGCGAGACGCTTCGGGGCTCCTTGAGGAAGAAGAGTCATTCCTACACCGTCATGGGGCGAGTTGTCCTGAAACGGCGGGATCAGCGAAGCCGGCGCCTCACTCGGTGGGAGCAGTGGCTCCTGGTCGACGACAACAGCGAAGAGCTCTGGCTCGAGATCAATCGAGATACCAGTATGGTTGTTCTTCACGAGCCGGTTCCTATTCAGCCGATGATCGATCCGCTTGCGCTCGAGGTGGGGCAGATCCTACAGCTGAAGGTCAACGGGCGACCGTATTCCGTTGAGGTCAAGGACGTATACCGAGCCAATATTGACCATGAGACAGGAGCCATCCCACATCTGGCAGGGCCAGTGACAGCAACGACATGTGTTGAACTCCGGGTCAAAGGGGCGAGGAAGCCTCTCTCCAGCATCGTGATCGATGAGCATCGCCGTCGGGAGCACGAGGCTTATCGCATCACGACCCTCGCGCCTGAGCAACAGTCCGAGATCTTCGGTCGGCACATGAGTCGACCGTGGTGGGCTCCAGGCGTTGCACGAAGGCTCGGCCGGTGGATGTCCTCGGTAGGCTCTGGACTTCGGGGTGGTTGGAAATCACCTCTATTCTGGATCATTCCGTTTCTCATTCTGATGGCGATCCTTGCGGGGGCTGATGATGACGATTTCAATCCTGCGGAATACGGCTCCGTCTTCCGCAACCGCTCGGTCTACGGCGGCGGGGGAGGCGGCGTCGGAAAATAGCGTGGAGCTCAATCACTCAACCTGTCGACGGTCACACATGAAGGAGAAGACATGTCGCTCATGACCATCGCTCACCACTCATCGGTCGACCTCAACTGGCAGTCACTGCTCAGTACCGTCGTCTACGCGGTGCTCGGAGTCGTCCTGCTCATGGTGTTCGCGCTGCTGGTCAACCGCATCTTCCGCCTCGACCTCAGGCGCGAGCTCATCGAGGACCAGAACATCGGCCTGGGGCTCGCCTTCGCCGGTACGGCGGTGGCCATCGCCATCATCATCGCGGCTACCATCCTGAGCTGAGCGGCGAGCCATGACCCACGGCCGAATCGGGCGACGCGAGAACGTCGCCCTGTTCACCGCGGCCCTGCTCGCCGCGATCGGCGGCCTCATATACGAGCCCTCATCCTGGGCACGGCCGCCTCCTACCTCCTGGGCGACTCCGTCCTCAGCTTCAGTCTCGCCACCGGCATCACCCTGTTCGGCATGGGAATCGGCTCGCTGCTGGTCAACCGCTTCCGCGCCGCACCGGCAGTCGTCTTCGGTGTCAGCGAGGTGCTGCTGGGGCTCATCGGCGGAAACTCCGTCCTCCTGCTGTACCTGGCCTTCGGACGCACCCGCCTGCACTGGGTCGTCTTCGGCGGCATCAGTCTGACCATCGGCATCCTCATCGGCCTGGAGATTCCGCTACTGGTGCGGACCTTCGCTGCCTTCGGGCGTCGCTCGACCAGTGAGCTGCTCGGCAAGGTCATGGCCATCGACTACTTCGGCTCACTGGTGGCCTCCCTGGTCTTCCCCCTGGTACTCCTCCCACAGCTCGGCCTCATGCGTGGGGCCTACCTGGTCGGGGCGCTCAACGTCCTGGTCGCGGTGCTCGTCCTGCTCCAGGTGCGCACGCCTCGCAAGATCCTGTGGGCGGCCACCGCCGCCGTTGTGGCGCTGGTCGGCATGTTCATGGCCGCCAACCGCATTGAGCGCAGTGTGGAGGCACTGACCTACAACGACCCGGTCGTCTACTACCAGCAGACCGCCTACCAGAAGGTCGTCCTCACTGAGTACCAGGACGACCTGCGCATGTACCCTCAACGGCCAGCCCAGTTCTCCAGCCTGGACGAGGCCAGGTACCACGAGACCCCTGTCCGCCAGTGCCATGACCTCGGTGAAGGACCCCGCTCACATCCTCGTGCTCGGTGGGGGTGACGGTCTGCTGGTCCGGGAGATCCTGCGCTACCCCAGCGTCAAGGATGTCACCATCGTCGATATCGACCCCGACGTCACCGAGCCTGGCGCGAAGCAACCGCCTACTCAAGGACCTCAACAAGGCGTCCCTGTCCGACCCCAGAGTGAAGGTCGTCAACGACGACGCCTTCACCTACGTCAGAGACTCCAAGGCGACCTACGACGTCGTTCTCGTCGACTTGGTCGACCCCTCCAACGAGAAGCTCGCCAGGCTCTATTCCACCGAGTTCTATCGAAACGTCGAAGCGCGGCTGGCACCCGAGGGCGTCATGGTCACCCAGGCCACCTCCACGTTCTTTTCACCCCATGCCTTCTCCACGGTGGCCAGCACCGTTGCCGCCGCCCAACCGGATCGGAAGATTCTGCCCTTCTCGACCAATGTCCCCTCCTTCGGGGAATGGGGCTTCGTGCTGTCCACCAGGACGCCGCAGAACCTCATCAGCCAGTCACTTCCCGAGGGACTGACCTACCAGGACCGGGAGACCCTGGAGTTCATCATGCGAACCAAACCGGCCCGTACCGAGACCATGGAGCCCTCCACCCTCCTGCATCCGCGGATCGTCGAGGTCTACAACCGAGACATGCGGCAGTGGCGCTACTACTGAACCACTCAGGGAGAGGCGGCGAAATCGGCTCGGTCTGAAAAATTCCGGAGTCGACTTCGCCGCTGCGCTGTTACGTACCGAGTCGGCCGCTTTATCTCATCTCAGGATTCTGATGGTCAGCCAGGCCGCAATCCCGGCGATTACCACACAGACTCATGAGGGACACGATGACCGCCATGCCGATGATGAACAGATAGAGCATTGACGTCAGCGTTGCCAGCCAGATGAGTGCGACACGAGCAGCGCGAGGAAGGGCAGTCGCCAGGCATGCCCCTGCTGCGACGATCACCAGGCCGCTGACGGCGAAGCTCATGAAGCCGGGGTCAGTGACGCTGACCGACTCGAGCGTCCCTCCCCAGATGATGATGAGGAGACCGCAGACGGCCAGGCATGCTCCGGTGATGTTTCGTCCGCTCAGCCCTGCAGCCGGGACGACTTGTCATGGTTCGTTGCTGTCATGTTGTTGTTTTCCTTCCGATGATGAGATGCGCAGTTTTCGCCAAGACGTCTGTCGTTATCTGGTGTTCGCCGAAGCCGCGAGCTCGCGTCCCCAGCCTGTGGGCGTCGGTCTTCTCTCCGTCAGCCAGCGGACCCTTGTTCGCCGTGACCACGAAGCTCCTGACCGAGGCCGTCCTCCTGCCCTGATGACGCTGCAGCGCCTTGGCGATCGCCTTGGCCGCTGAACCGCTGAGCCAGCCCTTGGAGATGACCGTGTCGAAGGCGGCAGCGCTGGTGGATGCCGGGATCACCGTGGTCTCCAGCCACCCACCGATCCCGTGGGATGCCTTGCCTGATCCCGCCTGCGCACAGACCTTGGCCCGCGAGGTCGCAGTCGGCAGCCCCCGGTTGTGGGTGGGGGCTCCCAGTACGAGCAGATCCAGGTCTGCGGGCAGGGCACTTGGAGCCTGGGAGACGTCGATGACCTGAGCGTCGACGCCGCCTTCGATCAGCCCGGTGGAGACGGCTTCGGCGATGGCGCGGGTATTGCCGAAGTAGGACTCAACAACGATGAATGCCCTGGTCATGGTGTCCTCCTGAAGGCCGGTACCGGAGATGTTGCTGGTGATACGGGTGTCATGAACCCACTGTCGGGTGTGACGCCACGTCGCACGCAAACGGGGTCCGTCGCTCAGAAAGCGGCGGACCCCGTCAGACCGAGGAGATCGGTGGGGTGGGGGAGAGAGACGAGTCAAGGCGACGAATGACGTCGCCGCGTTCGTCTCAGAGCTGGGAGGCGTCGACGGCGAAGGTGTTGCAGGCCTGTACCGAGCCGGAGTTCATCCCGGTGGTGAACCAGCGCACGCGCTGCTCGGAGGAACCGTGGGTCCACGTGTCGGAGTCGACGTGCCCCTTGGCCCGCTCCTGGATATGGTCGTCGCCCACGGCCTCGGCCGCACCCAGCGCGCCTTTGATCTCCTCACTGCTGGGGCGGTTGAGGAAGGGCTTGCCGGTGTCCGGGTCGGGGGTGGAGGAGGCATGGTTGACCCAGATCCCCGCGTAGCAGTCCGCCTGGAGCTCCAGTCGCACCGAGTCGGAGGTCGCGCCGCTGCCCGAGCGGTCGGCCTTGGCCATCTGCCCGGTCAGGTGCTGGATGTGGTGGCCGAACTCATGGGCCACGATGTACTCCTCCGCCAGGGGCGTGTCAGTGGCCCCCAGGGACCTCTCCATCTCGGAGAAGAAGCTCATGTCCAGATAGACCGTCTGGTCCCCTGAGCAGTAGAAGGGCCCCACCGCCGAGGAGGCGTTACCGCAGGCCGAGGAGATCTGGGTGCCGTCCCACAGGACGAACTCGGGCTTGGCGTACTTGAGCCCCGCCTGGGAGGGCAGCTGCTCGGTCCACACCGCGTCGAGGGACTCGGCGGTGGCCACCATGCGGCACTGGGTGTACTTGTTGGCGCTGTCCCCGCTGGTGCACACGGAGGTGTCGATCGATGAGGCTGTCGACGTCGTCGTCCCGGTCTGCTGCTGCGCGCCCAGCATGGAGGTCAGGTCCACCCCTGTGAGTGGGAGAGGAGGACGACGGCGATGACGGTCAGGATCGAGCCGCCACCGATCATGGCGCCCCGGCCTCCGCCGGAACGGGTCTGGACCCGGTTGGGGTCGAGCTGGATATCGCGGTTGAAGGACACTGGCCACCTCTGAGAACACGCCTGCAATGAGGCTCGGACGAAGCCCACGCTACCGTGACACCGCCACAGGCGCGAAGTGGGAACACCGAGGAGAATAAAGGTGGGATCCTGCGCGGTCCCTGTAAGACCAGGTCGGGGTAGCCTGAGGCCGTGCTCTACGACCTGCTGTACAAGACCGTCCTGACCCGTATCGACCCCGAGCTGATTCACGACGTGTGCCTGGACGCGATCGAGTTCACCGGCAAGGTTCCCCTCGTCAGAGACGTGGTGCGCCAGATGTGGGGGCGCAGACCGGCCTTCCCCGTGCCCTCGGCCAACCAGGGCGGCCCCTTCGCCCGGCCCGTGCCCGGCATCCTGGGACTCGCCGCCGGGATGGACAAGGAGGGACAGGCCGTTGAGGGCCTGGACATGCTCGGTTTCGGTTTCATCGAGGTCGGCACGTTCACCGCACACCCCCAGGGCGGCAACGACAAGCCCCGTATGTGGCGCTACCCTGCAGATGCGCGCGGTCCGCAACCGCATGGGCTTCAACAACTCCGGGGCGGACGAGGCCGCCAAGCGCCTACGGGCCCTGCGCCGTACCCCGCGAGGCCGCTCCATCGTCGTCGGCGCGAATATCGGCAAGACCAAGGTGACCCCGCTTGACGAGGCGGTGGAGGACTATCGCTACTCGGCCGCGGCAGTGGCCCGCTGGGTCGACTACCTCGTCGTCAATGTCTCCAGCCCCAACACCCCCGGGCTGCGCAGCCTGCAGAGCGTTGAGACGTTGCGCCCGATCCTCGAGGCGGTGCGCGAGGCCGCCGACCACGCCGCGAGGCGGCACGTCCCGCTCCTGGTCAAGATCGCTCCGGACCTGGCTGACGAGGATATCGACGCCGTTGCACAGATGGTCCTGGACATGGGGCTCGACGGGGTGGTGGCCACCAACACGACCATCGATCACGACCTGGGGGAGGGCGGCCTGTCCGGCGCGCCTCTTCTGCCCCGCTCCCTGGAGGTTGTGCGCCGCCTGCGCCGCGGGCTGGGGCAGGAGCCCACGATCATCGGTGTTGGCGGGATCTCCTCCATCATGGACGCCGAACTCATGCTCGACGCGGGAGCGGACCTGCTTCAGGCCTACACGGCCTTCATCTACAACGGTCCCGCCTGGCCGGGTCGGATCAACCGGGCCCTGGCCACCGGAGCCGCTGCGCGCGTGACTGGCTGACCCCCAAAGCGGCAGGGGCCGCGCCGTAGCGGGCTGGAAGGATCAGGAGGGGTACTGGCCCCGCTTGACCAGGGTGGCGGGACGGCGCCAGCGCTGCAGCATGAAGCAGCGCGACATGATGTAGAAGAAGATCGTCCCCTCGTCCTTGACCCGCTCCTGGCCGAACTTCTCAGTGAGGCGGCGGCGCAGGCGCGCCCAGCACCAGACGGCGTCGGCGATGGCCAGCAGCAGGTAGCCGTTCATCGCCAGCACCGTGTAGAAGCTGACAAGCGGGTAGTTGGGCAGGATGCGGCTGAACCCGAAGGAGACGATGAGCAGGACGAAGATGAGGGGCATGAAGAACTCGCCCAGGCTGAAGCGCGCGTCGACGTAGTCACGGATGTAGCGCTTGACCGGCCCCTTCTCCCGGGACGGAAGGTACTTCTCGTCTCCGGTGACCATGGCTTCGTTCTGGCGCTTCCAGGCGGCATCGCGGGCCGCTCGTGCCTCTCGCTTGGCGGCCTGACGGTCCTTGGGGACCACAGGGTGCAGGTTCTTGGCCTGCTGGTCCTTGCGCCGGGGCGTGGGGCGCCCCTTACCGACGGGCTTCGGGGAGGGCTCGGCCACGGGCTCCGGCTCAGGGGTCTGGCTGCGCTTCTTGAACAGGCTCACGGTGCACAGACTAACGCAGCGGCGCGATACCCTGAAAACCATGATCACCGTTGATGCCGTGCGCACTGCCGTGCACACCTCCATGCCCACCATTGTCTCCGACCTGACGGACCTGGTCGCGATCCCCTCGGTCTCCGCCTCCAGCCATGATCAGTCCCAGGTCCAGCGCTCCGCCGAGGCAGTGGCTGCGCTCCTGCGTGACAGCGGCCTGGACGCCGAGATCCTCTCGGTTCCCGCCCCTGACGGCACCCCCGGCAGGCCCGCTGTCCTGGCCCACAAGGAGGGCCCCCAGGGCAGCCCACACGTCCTGCTCTACTCCCACCACGACGTCCAGCCGGTCGGCGACCCGACCGGCTGGGACCAGGCCGACCCCTTCACCGCCGAGCGGCGCGGTGAGCGGCTGTTCGGACGCGGAACCGCTGACGACAAGGCCGGCGTCATCACTCACGCCCACGCCCTGCGCATCCTGGCGTCCCTGGCCGACGGCGAGCCCTGCCCTGCTCCGTGACGGTCTTCATCGAGGGGGAGGAGGAGGTCGGCAGCCCCTCCTTCGAGAACTTCCTGACCACTCACCGCGACCGGCTGGCCTCCGACGTCATCGTCGTGGCCGACTCCTCCAACTGGAAGGTCGGCATCCCGTCCCTGACCACCTCGCTGCGCGGCGTCGTCCAGGTCGACGTCCGCCTCGACATGCTCGACCACGCGCTTCACTCCGGTATGTACGGCGGCCCCGTGCTGGACGCCGCCACCGCCATGTGCCGTCTGATCGCCTCCTGCCACGACGACGCCGGTGACGTCGCCGTGGCCGGGCTGGTCAGCCAGTCCCAGGCCGACGCCGACTTCCCCGACTACCCGGAGGCCGACTTCCGTGCCGACGCGGGAGTCCTTGACTGCGTCGAGCTCTCCGGCACCGGCGACCTCACCGCCCGGCTGTGGACCAAGCCCTCGCTGACGCTCATCGGCATGGACGTCACGCCCTTGGACCTGGCCGGCAACGTGCTGACCCCCCTCGTGCACGGCCCGTCTCTCGTTGCGCATCGCTCCTGGGCAGGACCCGGCTGCGGCCCAGGAGGCCCTGGTCGCCCACCTGGAGGAGCACGTGCCCTTCGGGGGTCGTCTGACCGTCACCGGTCGTGAAGCCGGGCCCGCCTTCGACGGCTCCGAGGTCACCCCGGCCTCCGAGGCCGCCCACTGGGCCCTGTCCACCGCCTGGGACACCGAGGCCGTCAACATCGGACAGGGCGGCTCCATCCCCTTCATCGCCACCCTCAAGGAGACCTTCCCCGACGCCCAGGTGCTCGTCACCGGGATCGAGGACCCCGACACCCGGGCCCACAGCGAGAACGAGTCCATGCACCTGGGCGAGCTCGAGCGCATCGTGGTCGCAGAGGCTCTCCTCCTGGCCCGTCTCGGTGACGCCATGGGCTCATGACGGCCAGTGCTCACCGAGACCACTACCGGGGAATGAGCCAGTGAAGGTCCTCCTCGCCCCCGGTGGGATGTGGCCCGAGCCTGCTGGAGTGCCTCTGGCGGGCTCGGGACACGGTCTTGCCCCGGGGCTCGTCGCCTCCTGCCTGGCACGCGGCTGGCGGTCGGTGCGTCCCCATGACTCCCTGACCCTGATGCCCATGGCGGACGGAGGAGCGGGCTCGGCCCAGGTGATCGCCCCTGAGCGGGTCGCCTCCCGGGAGGTCATTCAGGGGCAGGGGCCGCTCGGACAGGTCAGGGAGGTCGACCTGGTGCGTCTAATTCCCAGCCCGTCACGATCTGGGAACCGGCACCGCACTGAGGCACGCACCTGGTTCCTGGATGCCGGCCGGCTCCTGGCACTGCCGGCTGATCACGATGAAGCGGCCCAGGAGGCGCTGGAGGGAAGCACCTACGGCCTGGGACGAGTCATCGGCGCGGCCCTGAGCCGTACCGGACCCTCTGACACGCTCCTGGTCGGGATGTCGCGCTCCGCGGTTCACGACGGGGGCCTCGGAGCAATGGATGCGCTCGGCGGCGTCAGCGCGGCCAAGGACCTGTTCTCGCACCGAAGCCTCGGACTCGTTCTGGCCGACGACATCGCCCTGGGAGGCATGAACGGTGCCGGGGCGGCGCTTTGCGAGTGTCACCTCCATCAGCCCTGAGCGGGCCCAGGAGCTGGACCGTCGCGCCTGCGCCTGGGCGATGGAAGGCGTTAGCAAGGCCCAGGAGCTCGATCCCGGTGCCTCCGGAGCACGCAGGTCCCTGCCTGTTGTCAGTGCACTCGACGATGTCGGGCTGTCCGCCTCGACGCATGCGGCGGACTCCGCCGGGAGCGCCTCGCCTGAGTGTGTCGACCTGGGGAACCGGGGCGGGCGGGGGCAGCGCCCTGGTGCTGCGGGCCCTGGGAGCATGGGCGCGGCCCGGGGCGCGTGTCATGGCGGAGATCATCGGTCTGGGTGATGCCGTCCGCGGTCAGGATCTGGTGGTCGCCGCGTCGGGAGAGCTCTACGATGTCCTGGCTGACGGCGTCGTGGGCGTCGTCGGACAGCAGGCCGCCTCTCAGGCGCTGCCGTGCATCCTGGTGTCCGGGCGCTGCGCCGCGACTCGCGGTGAGCTGGCCGCTGCCGGCGTCACCAACGCCTACGGGCTGCAGAAACCCCACGCCGTCGAGCCCTGGGATGCCGCCGACTCTCAATGGCTGGAGTCACGGCTGGCAGACATGGGCTCCCGGCTGGCCCGGACGTGGTCGCGCTGAACGGAGGGTACGTGCGAGGACACCGCTGCGAGCAGCTCAGTCGATGGGCGCTGCGGCGGTCGAGTCACGCACGATGAGATCGGGGGCGAAGAGCATCTCGGTGTCGGCCGGCCGCTCCCCATTGAGCTGTGCGAGCAGTGTGGAGACGGCCGCCCGGCAGATGGCGTTCACGGGCTGGCGCACCGTGGTCAACGGTGGGTCGGTCATGGGGATGAGTGGCGAGTCGTCGTAGCCGATGACGGAGACGTCGTGAGGCACTGACCTGCCCGTCTGACGTACCCCGTGGACCACTTCCCAGGGCCATGACGTCCGAGGAGCAGACGATGCCGGTGCAGCCCTGCTCCAGCAGGTGAAGTGCCGCGCTGACACCGCCCTCGTAGGTGTAGAGCGTCTCCACGATCCGCAACGGCGCCTCGGGCAGGCCCTCGCTCATGGCGTCCTCATAGCCGGAGCGCTTGCGCTGAGCCGGCACCATGCGCATCGGTCCCATGGCCAGGCCGATGCGCTGGTGACCCAAGGCGATGAGGTGATCCACCGCCATCCGGGTCGCCCTGCGGTCATCGGTGGCGAAGCCCGGGGCCTTGATGGTCGGCGCGTTGCCGTTGACCGTCACCAGTGGTACGCCGCGTTCACGCAGACGCTGGTAGCGGGTGACGTCGCCAGTGGTGTCCGCGTGACGCCCGGAGACGAAGATGATGCCGGCGACACCGCGGTCCACGAGCATCTCGATGTACTCGTCCTCGCTGATACCACCGGGGGTCTGTGTGCACAGCAGGGGAGTGTGCCCGGAGGGTGCCAGGAGCTGCTCGATCTGCTGGGCGAACAGAGGAAAGATCGGATTACTCAGCTCGGGCACGATCAGCCCCATGAGACCGCGGGAGGTCTGGTGCACCGACTCGGGCCGCTCATAGCCCAGGATGTCGAGCGCAGCGAGCACCTGCCGACGGGTCGAGTCCGCCACGTTGGACTTTCCATTGAGTACACGCGAGACAGTCGCTGTGGAGACACCTGCCTGGTCGGCGATGTCAGTGAGAGTGAGTCTCTGTGGCATGAGTGAATCCTACGAAAATCGGTCAGGATGGAGGTGCTGATTCGCATGGGCCGACGGTGGATCGTCGCGTCCCTCCGCTGACCATCATCGCAGGTCATGTGTCGTTAGCGGGAATCCGTGACGGTGAGGTGGCACCGCCCGCCCCTGATCCTCGGTCGTCGGAGTGCAGGGGGGGAGAGATGCGTAGAGCTGCTCAGTCCTGATCAGCCCTTGACCGCACCAGAGATCGATCCGCCGACGATATAGCGCTGCAGGTACTGGAACAGGGCGATCACCGGGGCCATGGTGAGGACCGCTCCGGCGGCGAAGATGCCCAGGTTGTTGGAGCGGTCGCCGACGAGCATGCCGTAGAGCCCCACAGCGAGCGTCTTCTGGGAATTGTCGGTCAGAATGATCGAGCCCAGGAGGAACTCGCTGATGACACCCACGAAGGCCAGCAGGAAGGTGGTGGCGATGATCGGCTTGAGCGTAGGCAGAAGGATGATGCGGAAGACCTGCCAGTGCGTGCAGCCGTCGATGATGGCGGCTTCATCGAGCTCGCGGGGAATCGTGTCGAAGGTTCCCTTGATGAGCCACACCTGCCCCAGTGCTCCGCCCATGAGCGCCAGGCTGTAGCCGGCCAGGGTGTTGAGGCCGAGGAAGGGGACGACCTGGCCGATGTCGGAGATCATCGTGTAGATGGCGATCATGGACAGGATTGCGGGGAACATCATAATCAGGAGTAGGGCGAGCAGGCCGCCGCGGCGTCCGGTGAAGCGGAACCGGGAGAAGGCGTAGGCCCCCAGCAGGGACAGGAAGACCTGAGCGGTGGCCACCACTGTGCAGATGATGATCGTGTTGAGGTACCAGCGCAGGAATGGGCCTCGAGCCCCGGACAGCAGGTTCTGGTAGTTGACCAGACTCACCTTGGTGGGGATCAACCCGGTGGATGCCACCGTGCCCAGGGGGTTGAGAGAGGCGGAGATGACGTAGAGGACGGGGAAGGCGGCGAAGACCAGGGCGATGACGCCGACGACGTGTCTCCAGCCGATCTCCCGGAACCAGCGTGAGAACGGCATGTGATTCTCGACGACGACGCTGTCCTCGGAACTGTTCGATGCGGACCGGGACACGGGCTGCGATGAGGTGCTCATGATGATGTTCTTTCCGAGGTCGGCTGGTCAGTTGACGTCTTCGAGCTTCTTGGTGGCTCGGAACTGCAAAGCGGCCAGGACGCCGGTGACGGCGAACAGGACCACGGAAACGGCCGAGGCGAATCCGAAGTCCGAGCCGGCACGGCCGAAGGCGATGCGGTAGACCATGGAGATGAGGATGTCGGTTCCGCCGCGTGTGTACTCCCCGGCCGGGAAGGGCCCACCCTCGGTCAGCAGCTGGATGGCATTGAAGTTGTTGAAGTTGAAGGCGAAGGTGCTCACCAGCAGAGGGGCGACGGCGACCAGGAGCAGTGGGGTGACGATGCGCCATGTGGCCTGCATACCACTGGCGCCGTCCATCTTGGCCGCCTCCTTGACATCGCCGGAGATGGACTGCAGAGCGCCGGTGCACACGATGAACATGTAGGGGAAGCCCATCCACGTGTTGGTGAGCAGGACGGCGATCTTGGCCATGGTCGGGTCGGACAGCCACGGGATACTGAGGTGCATCATCCGGTTGATGAGGCCGAAGTCCTGGTTGTAGAAGTTCGACCACACGAGCAGCGAGATGAAGCCGGGTACGGCGTAGGGCAGTAGGAGGAAGGAGCGGTAGAGCTTCTTACCCTTGATGCGATCATCATTGAGGGTCAGCGCCAGGAAGAAACCGAGGCCGAAGGTGAGCAGCACCGAGCCCAGGGCGAAGATGATGGTCCATGCGAAGGCCTTGAGGAACTGGGAGGCCAGGTTGCCCTCAGTGAAGAGCCGTGAGTAGTTGGCCAGTCCCACGTTCTGCTTCCAGGACTGGGCCAGGCTCTCTCCCTCGGCGTTGACGAAGTGCTCGGACAGCCCCACCTTCTTGACCGAGTAGACGTCCCCGGTGGTGGTGTTGGTAATGGTGTCGGAGGACTTGTTGTAGACCATCTGCTTGGTTCCCTCGAAAGCAGTCCTGACGCCCTGAACCTTGACCGTGGTCTTGTCCGTGAAGGGAACCGACATGGCGCTGATGTCCTCGTAGGCGGTGTTGATCTGCCTGGGGGACAGGATCGTGTATCCCTCCGCCTTGGTCACCACGCCGTTGTCGACGGTCACGGCGCTGGCGTCGACCTTCTCCAGTTTCTTCCCGTCACTTCCCGCAGCACCTCCTTGGTCTGCGGATTGACAAGGAACAGCGAGAAGGGGCCCTTGGTGACGTCGCCGTCGGTCGCGACTGACAGGCCATAGGTGGGAGAGTCCTCCGTGCGGACCATGGAGTTGTTGGTGATGGAGGCGATGGCCTCCTCCTTGGTCCCGCGGTACCCGTCCCCGAAGTTGGTGAAGGAGGTTTGAATGGTCAGCACGATGGGGACGATGAGGAAGACGGTGAGGAAGAACGTGCCGGGGAAGAGGTACTTGGCGGGTACGAATCTCTTAGTCGAGTACAGCAGGAACATGGCCCCCGTGGTCAGGACGACGATTCCCAGCCACAACCACATCCGATAGGCGATAAGAAGCGGGACGAGGTAGATCGCTGCGACCAGCGTGAGGGACAGCACCATGATGCGACCGACGAGACCTCTGATGGTCGTGGTCTTCTCCCTCGGGGTGGTGGATGCGGACGTCATTATCTGCGGGTCCTTTCCAGAAGTGGGAAAGCAGTATGAGGAATAACCGGATGCGTGGAGAAGTGTTCCGCTCTTCGGTGTTGAGGCGGTTTACGAGCCCTTGATCGACGCCTTGATGGTCTGGCCTGACCCCGGTCATAGTGCTGGCGGGATCGGCGCCCCCGACGATGTTGGCCTGAGCGCGTCCAAGGGGTTCCCACACTGAGGACATGGCGGGGATCGCAGGCATGGGATCGGCCTTGGCGGAGAGCTCCCGCGAAGGTGACCATGTCGGGGTGCTCCGCCTGAGCTTGTCCGCGAGGTCCTTCTGGGCCGGGGGCAGCTCGTTGCTGGGGAACATCGAAGCCGCGAAGGTCATGTCCTTCGCCGCGTCGGCCACGAAGGTCTCGGCGAAGGCCTTGTTCTTCCCGTTGGAGGCGACATAGAAGCAGTTGACCCCGACAAAGGGGCTCGCCTGACTGTTCTTGATGTCTTTGAATCCCGGAATCCGAGTGAGCTGGTAGTCGATACCGGCCTTCTTGATGTCCGCCAGGGCCCATGGCCCCGAGATGAGGTAGGGAGCCTTGCCATCGGTGAACAAGGAAATGTGGTTGGCGGTTGTGACTGACTTCCTGAGGACTCCCTGCTGGCTGAGCTGGCGGATCTTCTCCGCGGCCTTGATGGATCCCTCTTTGCCGATACCGAGGTCATTGGGATCGTAGGAGCCGTCCGGGTTCTTGCCGAACATGTAGCCGCCGGCGGCGGTGTAGATCGGCTCCATGTTGTAGGCGTCGCCCTTCTCGTCGATGGCCTGCGACAGGACGAGCTCGGTTCCTGCCGCCTTGCCGGCCTCGATCATCTCCTCGATGCTGGCCGGCTGTGTCACTGAGGTCAGTGCCTTGTTGACGAACAGGCCCAGGCACTCGACGGCGTAGGGCGTTGCGTAGATCTGGCCGTCGTAGGTGACGGCCTTGAGTGCGATGTCGGAGTAGTTGGACTCGGCCTCGGGGCTCAGAACGACCGGCCGGATCGCGCTGTTCTGCACCAGGTTGCCGATCCAGTCGTGTGCGCCGAGGACGATGTCAGGGCCGTTGCCGGCCTGGTTGGCGGTGATGAAGTTGGGCTGCAAGTCATTGGCGACGGTCTGGACCGCTACCGAGATGCCCTGCTGCTTGCCCCAGGTCTTGGCGATCTCCTTGAGGGAGTCCGCCTTCTTCTGATCCGCCCAGATGACCAGGTCGGCGTCGGAGTCGCCTGCCGAGGCGTCAGACGCCTGTGAGGCAGCGCCGCCCGAGGCTGCCGTACCCGCAGCGTTGCGCGAGCCGGAGCAGGCTGAAAACGTTGGCACGGTGGAGGCCAGGGCTGCCATCGTCAGGAAGGATCGGCGGGTGGGTGCCACAGGGATTCTCCTTCGAATCAGATCCGGAGCGAGGAGTTCCCCGCTTGGCACCATAATTTAATCGCCCTATGCAATGATTACAAGAGACTAATGAAATTTGCAGTCGTGTGTTCTAGGCAACAGTCGTGGCCTCCAGCCACGTCGTCGTTGTCGGAGGCACGAGTGGGTGCCCCTCCTCCTGACGCAGGGGCTGAGAGGACAGAAGAACCTTGGCCTCAGCCGGCAGAGTGACAGGGGAGTCGGAGGTGTTGACCACGACTAGGACTCCCCGCACCAGGAAGGCGAGGGTCTGGGGCGGGCACCACTCCAGGCCGGTGACGAAGGCCAGGGGCGCGCAGGCCAGGTTGTACTCGAGACGCACATGCGCCGCGTGCCGCACGGTCGCGGCCGGAGAGCCGAACTCGGAGGACTGCACCTGCGTGTGCTCAGCCACCATGTCGGCCAGCTCAAGGGGAGCGGTCGGCTTGTCGGAGTCGGACAGGGCGATCTCGTCGCCCTGACGCAGGTAGAGCGAGCCGGGAAGAGCCAGCATCATGGCCTGCAGCGCCAGCCCCCGACGCAGCCGTTCCTCGTGGTCAACGGAGTACCAGCGCTGTCCGTCACCCGGATCCAGGTGCTCGGAGAGAATGTGGGGAGGCAGGAAGCGCCAGGTGGGGGGGAGCGCCGAAGCGGTCGTGCTCATCGAGCGACCGGGTCAGGTGGGACGTGAGCGACTCGGCGTTCCACCGTGTCAGCGTCAGACAGTCGTCGCGCAGGTGGTGCACCCAGTCGTCCTGGAGGTGATGGCGGAGCGACTCCGGGTAGTCGGCGGTCACGTCGGCGCCGATGATGCCCTCATCGACGTACTCGGCCAGCTGGCCGTGCAGCATGGCGCAGTAGGCGCTGAGCCGATCCAGCCGGATCCCGCTGGTGATCTGAGGGGGCACGATGGTGCCCAGGTCGATCCCGGCCGCACCGGCCTGCAGGTAGGCCTCCGAACGGCGTAGCAGGTCGTCGGCGGCTCCTTCGAGGCCGGTGACGAAGCCGGTGGTCTGCTTGGCGTAGGGCCCGTGATCGGACCGAGCGCGCCGGAGATGCGCACGATGGTGCGCAGCCCCAGCTGACCGGCCTTGTCGATGAACCGGCGGATCGAGTCCATCTCGGTGTCGACGTCGAGCAGGCTCGGACGGATGAGCACCGCATCCATGCCCAGGTAGAGGGCGTGCTCAATGATGGGGGCGGCGCGATCCAGTTCGGGCGCTCCCAGGGCCGGCGAGGGGATCTCGTAGACCAGCGCGTGGCGCCACCACTCTTCCGGACCGTCGTAGGGCCGGTGAACGAGGGTCGTGGTGGTGGTCACGGCAAGTGTCTCCCTTCCGCCGGGCGCGTGCCCAGGGGCTTGACGCCCAAGAGGTGATTCATCGATATGAGGAGGGTGCGTGGTGACCACATGTTGGAGGGATCGGGTACCGGCGCTCCCCAGTGACGGTGTTGGAGGTGTCGGAATGGTGACGACCATGGTAACCCGCTTCTGCGCTACCTTGTGACTATGTCAGCGCAGAAATCTGGATCCGAACCTGTGCGTATCGACGGGCACGACGCTCTTGGCCTGTCCGGGTACCAGGTACAGGACGTGGAGCGCTTTGTTCACGAGCAGGCGAAGAATCCCCAACGCACCCCTTTTGAACGCGACCGGGCCCGAGTCCTGCACTCCTCGGCGTTGCGGCGCCTGGGGGCCAAGACCCAGGTTCTGGGGCCCGCGGCCGACGACTTCGTGCGTACTCGGCTCACCCACTCCCTGGAAGTGGCCCAGGTGGGGCGCGCCCTGGGGCAGGCGCTGGGATGCGACCCCGATGTCGTCGATACCGCCTGTCTGTCCCACGACCTGGGCCATCCTCCGTACGGGCATAACGGCGAGAAGGCACTCGACGTCGTGGCCCGCCAGATCGGAGGCTTCGAGGGCAATGCCCAGACCTTCCGGATCCTCACCAGGCTGGAGCCCAAGACCCTTGATGAGACCGGGCGACCGGTCGGCGTTAATCTCACGCGGGCCAGCCTCGACGCCGTCGCGAAGTACCCCTGGCTCAAGGGGAGGGGACCGGGTGGCCCGAGCGGACGCAGTCTGCGCAAGTACTCCGCCTATGACGACGACGCTGAGATCTTCACCTGGATGCGTCAGGGAGCTCCGGAGGGCCGGCGCTGCATCGAGGCGCAGATCATGGACCTATCCGACGACGTCGGCTACTCCGTCCATGATGTCGAGGACGCCATCGCCCTGGGACGCATGGACCCGGCCTGCCTGACCGACCCGCATGAGGTCGATGAGTGCTCGAGGCCACGAGGGCCTGGTACGGAACCGACCTGAGTGCCGACGCTCTCGGGGCGGCTTTCGAGAGACTGTCTGGCCAGCCGTACTGGATCCGCTCCTACAACGGCTCAGTGGCCGACGCAGCACACCTGAAGAACCTCACCAGTGAGATCATCGGGCGCTTCGTCTCAGCGGTCGCCACCGCCACACGTCAGACCTACGGCAACGGGCCCCTGACCCGCTACGAGGCCGAGCTCGTCATCCCCGAGGAGACGACTGCGGAGATCCTCCTCCTCAAGGGCATCGCGGTGCGCTACGTCATGGAGCCCCGGGAGCATGAACCGGTCTACCTGCGTCAGCGCACCCTCATCTTCGACCTCGCCGATGCCCTCATGACCGGCGGCGGGAAGGGCATCGACCCGATTTTGTTCGACGTCTGGAACCGGGCCGAGAACGATAATGAGCGCCTGCGGGTGGTCGTCGACCAGATCGCCTCCCTGACGGATACCTCCGCGCGGGCCTGGCACGCCCGGCTGTGCGGCATGTTCTCCGAGGTCTAGCCGGCGCTCAGCAAACCCTGGCGCAGGATGCCGGAGCCCTCGCCTACGATGGTCCTGTGGCGGGACTGATCAGGCGTGAGGACATCGAGGCGGTGCGTGAGCGCGCCAGGCTTGAGGACGTCGTCGGTGAGCACGTGACCCTCAAGAGCGCCGGAGTCGGCTCGCTCAAGGGGCTGTGCCCCTTCCACGACGAACGCACCCCCTCCTTCCACGTGCGTCCCCAGCTCGGCTACTGGCACTGCTTCGGCTGCGGTGAGGGCGGTGATGTCATCACCTTCATCGAGAAGATCAACCACCTCGGTTTCGCCGAGGCGGTCGAGTACCTCGCCGACCGCACCGGGGTCCAGCTGCGCTACGAGGAGGGCGGCGCGGTGCGGCGCGGGGTGGAGCCGGGTACTCGTCAGCGCCTCATGGACGCCAACCGTCTGGCCGAGGCCTGGTTCCGCGAGCAGCTCGCCACCCCGGAGGCCCAACCGGGGCGGGACTTCCTCACTTCCCGGGGCTTCGACCGCCATGCCGCCGCGCACTTCGGCGTCGGCTACGCGCCGGCAGGATGGGACAACCTCGCCCGATACCTGCGCAGCGCCGGCTACACCGAGGCCGAGCTGGTCGACTCCGGCCTGTGCAGCCGAGGCGGGCAGGACGGGCGCCGCGTCTACGACCGGTTCCGAGGCCGCCTCATCTGGCCCATCCGGGACGTCACCGGAGCCACCGTCGGCTTCGGGGCGCGCAAGCTCTCCGAGGAGGACCAGGGCCCCAAGTACCTCAACACCCCTGAGACCCCCGTCTTCCACAAGAGCCAGGTCCTCTACGGGCTGGACCTGGCCAAGCGGGAGGTCGCCCGCTCCCACCGGATCGTCGTCGTCGAGGGCTACACCGACGTCATGGCCGCCCACCTGTCCGGGGTGACGACGGCCGTGGCCACGTGCGGGACCGCCTTCGGTGCGGACCACGTGCGGGTGGTGCGCCGTCTCCTGGGGGATGTCGACGATCCCGCCGCGGGCGTCGTCACCGGTCAGGGGCGTGAGGCCCGAGGCGGTGAGGTCATCTTCACCTTTGACGGAGACGCAGCCGGACAGAAGGCCGCGCTGCGCGCCTACGCCGAGGACCAGCGCTTCGCCACCCAGACCTTCGTGGCCGTTGACCCCGGAGGCCTGGACCCCTGCGACCTGCGCATGAAGGAAGGAGATTCGGGCATCCCGCGCCTGCTGTCCCGGCGGGTGCCGCTGTTCGAGTTCGTCATCCGCACCTCCCTGTCCCACCTGGACCTGGACACCTCCGAAGGGCGGGTCCGGGGGCTGCGCTCGGCGGCACCGGTGGTGGCCGGAATCCGGGACCGGGCACTCAAGCGCGAGTACACCCGACGGCTCGCCGGATGGCTGGGCCTGCCCGATGCCGAGGTCCATGCTGCGGTGCAGGCCGCCGGGAGACGAGGGGTGCAGCCCACCGCGGCACGGGGCGGCCAGTGGCCCGCCGATGAGACCGCCGGCCCCGATGCCGCCGTCCCCGTGCGGGGGCTGCCGCCGGTGACCGATCCCGTCGAGCAGCTCGAGCGCGAGGCCCTGGCGGTCATCATCCAGTTCCCGGTGGCGGCCCACCAAGCCGGTGCTGACGACCTGGGGGCCGACTCCTTCGGCCAACTCACCCACCGGGCCGTTTACGAGGCCGTCGCCGCCGCCGGAGGCACTGCGGAGGTTCCGGGGTTGGTCCAGCAGGCGGTGGCCGCAGGCATGGGGGAGCAGGAGGCGCAGCGCCGCGCCACGCTGCGTTGGCTCCAGCAGGTCCGTGACGGCGCCATCGGATTGGTCGAGGCCGCCATCACCGAGCTCGCCGTGGCACCCCTGCCACTTCCCACGATCCGGGGGCGCGGCACCGAGGTGGACACCTCCGGACTGGAGCGTTACGCCAAAGGTGTGCTCGGTTCCCTCGCCGTCATGGGCATCAACCGCCGGCTTGTCGAGATGCGCTCACGCCACCGGCGGATGTCGCCGCAGGAGGAGGGCTACCGCGAGCTGTTCTCCCAGATCGCCGCCCTCGAGCAGCGCCGCATGCAGATCAGGCAGGGAAGCTGAGGCCGGCCGGTGGCCCAGCAGGTGAGTAGGTGCGGGTAGCCTGACGCTTATGCCGATCCTGCGACGTCGTCAAGGCTCATCCACCCGCTCTACCGCCGCACTTCCGCTGGAGATGCGCGAGCAGCTGCGCGAGCCCGCCCTGGGAGCCGTTCCTCTGGAGGCGGATGGCTCAGCGTGGGCGGTGGCCACTACGGGCTCCCTCGTGGTCTTCAACGGGCGCAGCAGGCCCACGATCCACGCCTGGGACGAGGTGGAGCAGGGGAGCTGGGACGGGCAGGAGCGTGTCTTCACCCTGAGGTGGTTGCAGCAGGATCGCAAGGACCTCGTTCTGAAGGTTCCGGCAGGAGTCCGGAACGGCGATGCCTACGCCTCCGCAGACGTGGCCCCCTTCGCCAAGGCCCTGCGCCAGCGGGTGGAGGCCGCCATCGTCCACAGCGCAGTGACAACGCTTCCCGGCGGCGCCACTGCCACGGCAAGTGTGCGCCGCGGTGGGGACGGTGAGCTGTACTCCGTCACCCGGCCGCTGATCTCACAGATCGTCGAGGTGGAGGATCGCCAGGCGCTTCAGGAGCTGGAAAACCGAGTCCGAGAGGGTGTGGGCCTGCCCACACGGTAGGATGTCCTTGGAATGGCGGCGTTTTCTGTGATTCGCCGGATTCGACGTCGCCGCGGGATGTTGCTAAAGTTCACTGCGCATCACACGCATTCCTGCGTAGCTCAATGGCAGAGCATCCGACTGTTAATCGGACGGTTGCTGGTTCGAGTCCAGCCGCAGGAGCCACCAGGGGAGTCCTCAGCCGATAAGGCCGGGGACTCTTCCTTTCTCATACGTGAACACTCGGAATCCATCCGGCCTGCGGCGAATGACGTCGGAGGCGGGCGAACACCTGATCACGAGACGGGCCGGACATGACCTCGTCGCTTCGGTCATGGGAGGATGCCGCCATGGCATACCGCGACATCCGCATCATTGGCGACCCGGTCCTGCGCACCGAGTGCGACTGGATCACTGACATCGACGACTCCGTCAAGGCCCTGGTTGAGGACCTGCTCGAGACGGTCGACGAGGACGGCCGGGCCGGATTGGCCGCCAATCAGATCGGGATCAGTCTGCGTGCCTTCTCCTGGAACATCGACGGCGAGATCGGCTACATCCTCAACCCCAAGATCGTCGAGGTCTCCAAGGACGAGTATCAGGACGGTGATGAGGGCTGCCTGTCAGTACCGGGCCTGTGGTTCCCCACGGAGCGGGCCTGGTACGCCCGCGCCGAGGGCGTGGACCTGGACGGTAAGGAGGTCGTCGTCGAGGGGGAGGAGCTCATGGCCCGCTGCATCCAGCACGAGTGCGACCACCTGGAGGGCCATCTCTACCTCGATCGCCTCGACCGGAAGAACCGGGCCAAGGCGATGAAGGAGCTGCGAGCGCAGGGACTGTGACGCCCCCAGGATGTGGACCGGGTGGGGCAACAGGTCGCAAAACCTGTTGCCCCACCCGGTTTTCAGGAGGCGATTCGGTGAGCTCTGCTCGGCGTCCTCTAGCCGACGCGGTGCAGCCAACGTACGGGCGCACCGGCTCCGGCGTAGCGGAAGGGCTCGAGCTCATCGTCCCAGGCCTGCCCCAGAGCCAGGTCGAGCTCGCGGCGCATCCTTTCGGGATCAGCTGCGTAGACGAGCGCGGCACGGATCCGGTCCTCGGGAACGACGACGTTGCCGTGGACATCCGTCTGGGCGTGGAAGATGCCCAGATCAGGGGTATGGGACCAGCGGCCGCCGTCGGTGCCGACGCTTGCCTCCTCAGTCACCTCGTAGCGCAGGTTCGCCCAGCCGCGCAGGGCTGACGCAAGACTGGCACCTGTCCCAGCCGGCCCCACCCAGCTGGTCTCGGCCCGCATCATGCCCCTGGCCGCAGGCTGCTCGGTCCAGTCCAGGTGGACACGCGAACCGAGCACCTCGGCCGCGGCCCACTCGATGTGGGGGCAGAGCGCCCGAGGTGCTGAATGCACGAAAAGTACACCGCGGGTGTAGGCACCGATCATGAGTATCGCCTCCTGGTTGGTTTCGAGATTCGCCTTCCCCAACGGTCTCGACCCGCAACCGGGCTCATGTCATGACGTACGCGGCATGCACGGCTATTGTGCCTGACCAGATCGACCGGGTCCAGCGTGGTGGGTCACAGGCGATGCCTCGAGGCGCCATTCACCCGAGGACGACTACTGGCGGGTGAAGACCAGCGCGACGTTGTGCCCCCCGAAGCCGAAGGAGGTACTGGCCGCCGCCGTCATCCGGGGCACGTCCCGGCCCTGCGGCCCAACGACGTCCAGCCCGAGTCGGACCAGCTCCGGGTCCACTCCGGCGGGAAGCAGCGTGGGCGGGGCCCAACGCTCCTGCAGCGCCATCACGGTCAGGACCGCCTCCAGCCCCCCCGGCCCCACCCAGGAGGTGACCGGTGGCGGACTTCGTGGCACTGACGGCCGCACCCGGCACCGTCCTGGCCAGGACACCGGCCTCGACGACGTCGCCGGCAGGTGTCGAGGTGGCGTGGGCGTTGATGTGCCCGACGGCGCTGGGGGTAAGACTCGCACGCTCCAGAGCCAGTCGCAGGGCTCGTTCCTGCTCCGTACCCGATGGCTCGGGGCGTGCGACGTCGTAGGCGTCGGCAGTGACCCCGGAACCCGCCAGCACGGCCAGGACTCGCGCTCCACGGGCCACGGCGGGCGCGGCGCGCTCCAGGACGAGGATTCCGGCACCCTCACCCAGGACGAAGCCGTCACGGTCCGGGGCGAAGGGGCGTGAGGCGGTCTGCGGGTCGGCGTTGCGCGTCGACAGGGCCCTCATGGCGCCGAAGGCGGCTACGGTCATCGGATGGAGAGCTGCATCCGTGCCCCCGGCCACGACGACGTCGGCCCGCCCCAGAGCGATGAGGTCCGCACCGTAGGCGATGGCCTCAGCCCCCGAGGCGCAGGCTGAGACCGGAGCGTGGATACCGCCGTGCGCCCCCAGCTCGATCCCGACGGCAGCCGCCGGCGCATTGGGCATGAGCGCAGGGACCGCCGTTGGCAGAACACGCCGGGGCCCCTTGTCCCTCAGGGTGTCCCACGCCTCCATGACCGACAGGACCGGCCCCATTCCCGGGGACACGGACACCGCCAGACGCTGTGAGGTGATCTGTGGGGCTCCCGCCTGCTCCCAGGCCTGGCGGGCGGCCAGCAGCGCGCACTGGCTGGCGCGGTCAAGACGGCGCATCTGGCGGGGCGGGAGCACCTCGGCGGGATCGACCGCCAGGGGAGCGCCGATCCGCACAGGCAGATCATGGCGCTCAATCCACTCATACTCCAGGGTACGAACCGCGCAGGTGCCCCCGTGCAGGGCGCTCCAGGTGGACTCAACGTCAGCGCCCAGAGGGTTGACGGTCCCCAGGCCGGTGACGACGACGTCGTCAGGACGGCAGTCGGCTTCCGGGCTCATGAGGTCGTCAGGCCTTCTTGGACGTCACCAGGTCAACCAGCGCTCCGACGGTGGGCAGAGTCGGGATGAGGGAGTCGTCAAGAGCCACACCGAAGCGCTTCCTCGACCTGGGTGGCGATGGTCAGCAGCCCCAGGGAGTCGACGTCGAGGTCCTGGGCGAAGGTGGTGTCCCGGGTGATGTCCTTGGCGGCGACGCCGGACTCCTCGCTGACGATCTCGGTGATGACGGACAGGACGTCGTCGTTGCTCTGCTCAGCCATGGTGGCTCCTTCTGACGCCGCGACGGAGCATCCGGATCCGTGCGGCGCTGTGGCTCGATGATGGTTGTGGTTCTCCGGCGGTGGCGCCGCAGGTTGGACCATTGTCCCAGATGAGAAGGGGTGCTCCGGCATCGGAGCGCTACTGGGGATCGGGTCGTGACCGACGTGTGGTCATAGCGCCACGACCGGACCAGTCCGAAGGGGACGGACGGTCCGGTCGTCTAGGAGGGGTACGTGGATGCTCACCACGTCCGTGGTGCGTCAGGCCTCTCGGCTGACAGCCAGTCGGCCCACGATGATCGCCATGTGCAGCATGAGGCCGTCACGGGCGTTCGTAGCGTCCCAGCCGACCTGTTCACTGACCCGGCCCAGGCGGTAGCGCACTGTGTTGGCGTGCACGAACAGGTTCCGCGCGGTGGCTTCCAGGCTCCCGCCCAGGGCCAGGTAGGTGGCCACAGTGCTCTCGAAGGGGTCGCCCATCTCGTGGAGGGGCGCGTGTACCAGATTGAGGATCTGTTCGCCGGCGAGCTCATCTCCGGCCAGGAGCCGCTCGGGGAGGAGGTCATCGGCATGAACCGGGTTGGGGGCCTCGGCCCACCCTGGCAGGGCTCGCAGCCCTGCCAGGGCTGAGCGCAGTGAGCGGCCCGCGTGCGAGATTCCCGAGACCACGGGGCCGACGACGGCCGACCCTCCCAGGCCACCGGCCACCTGCATGGCCGCCTGGTCCACCAGCTGCTCAGCAGTGGCGTCCCGGGAGGCGCGCTTGGACGTCGGACTGTGAGCGGCCGGGCTGTCGCCCAGGACGATGAGGACGGAGTCTCCTCGAACTGATACCAGGCAGTCACTGGCCAGGTTGCGGCACTCGTGGCGCAACCTGGAGACGCCGAGCGCATCCAGCGTGGTCTTGGCGGCGATGGCCACGACCGGTCCGGTTCCGTTCCAGCCGGCAGTCCCGGCTCGGGTCGCGGCGTCCTCAGGGGCGTCGTGGAGCATCGCGTCGACCGCTACGGACTCCAACCGGGCGTCCCAGGCGCCTCGGGCCTCAGCTGCTCGGGCGTACACCTCAGCCGCGGCGAAGCCAACGTCGCGCCCGAAGGTCAGGACGAGGATGCGGACGGTGTCATGGTCCTCCTCCGGCACGGCGCGAGGGGCCTCGTCAACAACAACGTCAAGGACCGTGCGCACCAGAGCCAGGGTCTGCTCCAGCGTGATAACGCCGGTCAGGGCGGCAGGGGCCACGGAGAAGATCTGGGAGGGGGCCAATGGGGTCGAAGGGTTCTCCGCCGAGTCGACGAACATGGTGACACCCAGGCGGGCCACCGCTGCGATCTGGTCGCGCGATCCTTCCGGCAGGGTTCGGTAGAAATCATGGGCCGAACTGATGCGGTCCAGTGAGTGTTCAATAATTGTGTCCTGCGCCTGTCGCAGTGCAGACACTCCCGGAGCGCTCAACTCATCCATGCTGTGGATGCTACCGACTGGAATATCGTGAGAACAGTAGGTTCGCGATTGGCGCGGCGTGTGATCCGACACGAGTTTGTGTTGAAAATACGGGGATAACTGAGGATGGTGTGTCGCACGGACGGAGTGGATTGCACAGGTTACAATAGCGTAACCATTGTGGAAGCCATAGTATGTGAATCTGCAATGACCTGAGCGTGTGCGCCGTATGTCAGCATAGATGTGCACGAGCAGGCACCTAGCTAGACAACTCGGAGGCTCAAGATGACGAAGGCAACCCGCACAGAGGAGGATCTTCTTGGCGCACGGGAGGTTCCATTGGAAGCCTATTGGGGAATCCATACGCTCCGTGCGATGGAGAACTTCCAGATCTCTGGATCGGTGGTCGGTGATGAAGAGGCCTTTGTTCGTGGCATGGTGCAGGTGAAGAAGGCCTCGGCGTTAGCGAATAGTGATCTGGGGGCTCTTGACCCGGAGGTTGCTGGTGCGATTGTGTGGGCATGCGACCAGGTGCTGGTTGCTGAACGCTGCCTTGATCAGTTCCCGGTCGACCAGTTCCAGGGAGGCGCCGGGACCAGTGTCAACATGAACACCAATGAGGTGATCGCCAACCTCGCGCTGGAGTTCATGGGATATGCCAAGGGGCGTTATGACATCGTCAACCCCAACGATCATGTCAACAAGTCCCAGTCAACGAACGACGCCTACCCGACTGGATTTCGTTTGGGGCTGTTCACTCTTGTCGGCTCGCTCATCGAGGAGCTCGAGCGACTCATCGCGTCCATGCGCGCCAAAGGAGTGGAGTTCGTCAATGTTCTGAAGATGGGGCGTACTCAGCTTCAGGACGCTGTTCCTATGAGCCTGGGACAGGGAGTTCGAGGCCTTCGCCGTCCTGCTGGAGGAAGAGGTCAGCCGGCTTCACAACAACGCCGCTCTGCTTCTGGAGGTGAACCTCGGTGCCACGGCGATCGGCACGGGCCCTCAACACCCCGCCGGACTATCAGAGCACTGTCGTCAGGCATCTGCGGGAGATCACCGGTCTGGATGTTCGAGGAGCGCATGATCTGCTGGAGGCCACGAGTGACACAGGTGCCTACGTCTCGATGCACGCGGCGATCAAGCGCCTGGCGGTGAAGCTCGTCCAAGATCTGCAACGACCTGCGACTGCTGTCCTCCGGGCCCCGTGCGGGGCTGGGGGAGATCAGGCTGCCTGAGCGTCAGGCCGGTTCCTCCATCATGCCGGCCAAGGTCAATCCGGTGATCCCGGAGGTGGTGAACCAGGTCTGCTTCAAGGTTATTGGAAATGACGTCGCGCTGACCTTCGCCGCTGAGGCCGGACAGCCCAGACTCAACGTCATGGAACCCGTGATCGCCCAGGCCATCTTTTGAGTCCATCAATCTTCTCACCCGCGGGATGTCGACCCTGCGGGAGCTGTGCATCGTGGGGATCGAGGCCAATGAGGAGGTGTGCCGTCGCAATGTGCTGGACTCGATCGGAATCGTTACCTACCTCAACCCGGTAATCGGCCATCACAATGGCGACATGGTGGGGCGAGAGTGTGCCCGTTCAGGACGCAGCGTACGAGAGGTGGTTCTGGAGATGGGGCTGCTCGAAGAATCTGTTCTTGATGAGATTCTCAGCCCGGAGAACCTTCTGCGTCCCCATTTCCGTGACTTGAACGTCTACTCGGGATCCGATCCCTCAACTCCGCCGGTTGTGACGACAGTGCCTGACTCGGAGGAATAATGCGATGGGGCCTTCCGGGTGTCGGCGGGCGGTCAGACGTGCTGCTGACCGCCCGCCGACACCCGGAAGGCATGGTTCGGCTCTGTCGCGAACGGTGTCATGAGAAGGAGCGGCAGGAGCGGATGACAGGGGCGTTGACATCCTTGCCGATCATGTTGACACCTTGTGGATCCACCTTCGACTGTGGAGGCCTGGAGCGCCAGAAGACGTAATTGAGGTTGTCTCCGTCGTCCGAGCCGAACGTGACTTTATTGGATGCATCGATCCAGATCGTGTTGTCGAACCCGTGGACGGTGAGTGACTCGATCTCCCCTTCAATGATGACCACGAGACTTTGTGCGGTGATTGTTACGTCCCGTGCACCCGCCGAGACCTTGACCACCTGGTCGGCAGAGAGCTCGTTGGAGGTGACATTCACCTGGTCGGAGGCGGGCACCACCTTGGTGACCTCGGCCTCCGCCTGGGCTCGGGTGTCCTCCGCGTCGTTGTCGGTCAGCTCGTCGTCGTACTCGCTGATCTCGGAGGACGTGCAGTTCCCGAACTCCAACGGATCAACCGGGCTGGTGTCCTCCAGCCTCCCAGTGGGCTCCTCCACGGCCTCCTGAGCGGCAGCGTCGTGCGCTTGGTCAGGCGGAGCCGAGGACGCTCTCGTGGCGCCGGTCCAGCCGACTGAGCAGCCGGACAGGGTCAGCAGGCACGCGGCCATGAAGGAGGCGGAACGCAGCATCGGGGAGCGGGACAACGGAGGACCTCATTCGGCAGACATGGTGGTGCCGGCGGGACACGGAAGACCGCGTTCCACCGGCACCACAATTGGTCAGTGCGTCCAACTATAGCCGCACGAGAGGGATCAGGACTCCCCGCCCTGGGACCCGGAGGTACCTGCGTTGACGTTGGTCAAGTCGTAGCGGGCAACGGCCTGGGCCAGGACGGAGTGGTCGAGGCGCCCCTGCTCCACCAGCGCCTGGAGGGCGCGGACCACCACCGACTGGGCGTCGATGAGGTAGTGGCGCCTGGCGGCGGCACGAGTGTCGGAGAATCCGAAGCCGTCAGCACCCAGGGTGTAGTAGTCGCCGGGTACCCAGGCGCGGATCTGGTCGGGGATCAGGTGGTCGTAGTCGCTAGTGGCGATGAAGGGGCCAGTGCCCTCGGAGAGCTTCTGCGTCACGTAGGGGACCTGCTTCTGGGCGTCGGGAGCCAGGAAGTTGGCCTTCTCCACCTCAAGGGCCTGGCGCCGCAGCTCGTTCCAGCTGGTGACGGACCACGTAGCGGCACGGACACCCCAGTCCTCGGCCAGGATGCGGCGGGCCTCCTCGATCCAGGGCACTCCGACACCGGAGGCCAGGAGCTGGACCTCGGGCCCCTCGCCGTCGGGAGCCGTGCTGATGCGGTGAATACCGCGCAGGATTCCCTCGACGTCGACGCCGTCGGGTTCGGCGGGCTGGTGGATCGGCTCGTTGTAGACGGTCAGGTAGTACATGACGTCCCGGTTGCGGCCCGAGTCCGGCCCGTACCAGCGCTCCAGGGCGTCGCGCACGATGTGCCGGATCTCGTAGGCGTAGGCCGGGTCGTAGCTGATGACGGCCTCGTTGGTGGCCGAGATGATGGGGGAGTGGCCATCCATGTGCTGGGTGCCCTCACCGGTCAGGGTGGTGCGCCCGGCGGTGGCCCCGATGATGAAGCCACGGGTCAGCTGGTCGCCGGCGGCCCAGAACTGGTCGCCGGTGCGCTGGAAGCCGAACATCGAGTAGAAGATGTAGACCGGGATCATGGGCTCGCCGTGGGTGGCGTAGCTCGTGCCGGCCACCTGGAACAGGGAGACCGAACCGGCCTCGTTGATCCCCGTGTGCATGAGCTGTCCGGAGGTGGACTCCCGGTAGGACAGCATCATGTCGGCGTCGACCGGCGTGTAGTTCTGGCCCTGGGTGTTGAAGATCTTCTTGGTCGGGAAGAGCGACTCCAGCCCGAACGTGCGCGACTCGTCCGGAATGATCGGGACGATGCGACGACCGATGCCCTTGTCCTTGATGAGCTCCTTGAGCAGGCGGACGAAGGCCATCGTGGAGGCGACCTCCTGCTTGCCCGAGCCGCCCTTGAGGATGTCGTAGGTCTTGTCGCCCGGCAGCTCGAGCTCGACGCCGGCATCGCGACGCTCGGGGACGAAGCCTCCGAGCTGGCGGCGCCGGTCCAGCATGTAGAGCAGCGAGGGGTCGTCCTCTGCCGGCCGGTAGTACGGCGGCATCTTCGGGTTGGCCTCGAGCTGCTCGTCGGTGATCGGGATGTGGAGCCGGTCGCGCAGGGCCTTGAGGTCGTCCAGCGTCAGCTTCTTCATCTGGTGGGTGGCGTTACGGCCGGCGAAGTGGCCGCCCAGGAGGTAGCCCTTGACCGTGTGCGCCAGGATGACGGTGGGCTGGCCCTTGTGCTCCGTGGCCGCCTTGTAGGCGGCGTACATCTTGCGGTAGTCGTTGCCGCCGCGCTGCAGGGCCCAGATCTCGTCGTCGGTCCAGTCCTTGACGAGCCTCGGCGGTGCGCGGGTCGCGGCCGAAGAAGTGCTCGCGGATGTAGGCGCCGTCGTTGGCCTTGAAGGTCTGGTAGTCGCCGTCGAGCGTCTCCATCATGAGGTGCTCCAGGGCGTGGTCCTTGTCCGCGGCGAGGAGCTGGTCCCAGCCACGGCCCCAGATCACCTTGATGACGTTCCAGCCGGCGCCCTTGAAGAAGGCCTCGAGCTCCTGGATGATCTTGCCGTTTCCTCGCACCGGGCCGTCGAGGCGCTGCAGGTTGCAGTTGATGACGAAGGTGAGGTTGTCCAGCTGCTGGCTGGCCGCCAGCTGCAGCATGCCGCGGGACTCGGGCTCGTCCATCTCGCCGTCGCCAAGGAAGGCCCAGGTGTGCTGCTGGGAGGTGTCCTTGATGCCGGCGCCCTGAAGGTACTTGTCGAACCAGGCCTGGTAGATCGCCTCCGACGGGCCGAGCCCCATGGAGACGGTGGGGTACTCCCAGAAGTCCTCCATGCGGCGCGGGTGCGGGTAGGAGGGCAGGCCGCGGCCGCCGGCCGGGCGGGACTCCTCCTGGCGGAAGCCGTCCAGGTCCGCCTCATTGAGGCGGCCCTCGATGAAGGCGCGGGCGTAGTTGCCCGGAGAGGCGTGACCCTGGAAGAAGACGTGGTCGCCACCGCCGGGGTGGTCCTTGCCCCGGAAGAAGTGGTTGAAGCCGACCTCGTAGAGCGTTGCGGTCGAGGCGTAGGAGGAGATGTGTCCGCCGACCCCGACCCCGGGGCGCTGGGCGCGGGTGACCATGACGGCGGCGTTCCAACGCAGCCAGCGCCGGTAGGTGCGCTCGGCGCTCTCATCGCCGGGGAAGTAGGGCTCGTTGGTGACGTCGATGGTGTTGATGTACGGCGTCGTCATCTCGGTGGGAACCGTGACGTTCTTCTGCCGGGCCTGAGCCAGCATGCTCAGCAGGATGTAGCGCGCGCGCTTGGCGCCCTTGTCCGCGATGAGGGCATCGAGGGACTCGTGCCACTCCTTGGTCTCCTCTGGGTCGTTGTCGGTCACCTTCGTCAGGAGGCCGTCAATGAGCGGCGTGGAGTCACTGGTGGGGCTCACGGATTCCTCTTTCCTCGCGTCTGTGCGGTCGGCCCGAGCCTCATTGCGTGCGATGGCGCCGATGGTGGCGTTGGCGTACGCCTGAAGTCAGGCCGCTGTGGATGACGGCCCTAATCTACGACCTGCGACGGGGCGAACGCTGCACCCAACGGGAGGAAAGTCCCACCTCACGTATGGTGTGACTCACATGATGGCGGGTTGGTTTCGATGTTGAGGGCTGAGGGGTGTGGGGCTTGAAGACGGTGGCCGCGCCGGAATCGAACTTCAAAGGAAAGTTCAAGGTAATCTGACATGCGTGTTCACTTGCGCGGCTGGTGCCGGGTGCGGTGGGCTAGTACCTATCGCCCAGCAGCGGGCGAGCGGTAGACGGGCGCAGCCCAGAAGGACGGTGTAAAGACGTGGCGAGTACAGCGGGTGGAGCTTTCGGCTTCGCCTCCGGTCTCATCATTCAGGAGTTCGGCTACGACGACGACGTCGACGAGACCTTGCGGCAGGCCGTTGAGGCGGAGACCGGAACCACTCTGGTGGACGAGGACTATGAGGACGTGGCCGACTCGGCCATCGTGTGGTGGCGTGACGACGACGGCGACGTCGACGACCTCACCGACCTCCTCATGGACGCCCAGGCCAACCTCGACGGTGCGGGGCTCATCTGGGTGCTGACGCCCAAGGCACGTACCACTGGCGCCGTTCAGGCCGCTGAGGTGGAGGAGGCTGCCGCGACAGCCGGCATGCACGCAACCTCCGCCGCCTCCATGGGGCAGCACTGGAGCGGTATCAGGGTCTCCAGCCGAGGGCGCTGAGGCGCCCCAATGGCCGCGCGGCATGCTGCGCCGTCAGAGGCGGAGATGATTAGTGGCTTGCCCGGCGGAGGCGGTAAAGTCTCCGGCTGAGGCGGCTCGCGCCGTCAGCCGCATGTGCGGGCACCGGGAGCTCGGGAATGTGCTTCTGGGAACGTCTGCACCTGGACCTGTAGCTCAGTTGGTAGAGCAACGCGTTTACACCGCGTCGGTCGTCGGTTCGAGTCCGGCCGGGTCCACCACGGGCGTGACCTCGTCATTCGCGCGCCCGCAGCATCCTTAGGCCCGGTCCCGTGAGCCGAGGCGCCGAGCCAGGCCGGCGACGGCGTCGACGAGATCCGTGACTCCCGGGTCCTCGACGGGGAAGTGGCCGCACTCGCGCAGCACCACCAGCTCGGCCGGACCTGCGGCACGCGACAGCACCCGGGCGCTGAGTCGACCGGAGTCCACGCGTCCCGGCCGGGGTGCAGCAGCGTCAACGGCGTGCGGTTGCGCTCAGGCGGGGTGTGCATGAACCGCAGGTAGGAAGCGAGGAACCCCAGAGGGACCCTGGCGGCGCCCCCGCGCGGGTCGATGGCGCACAGGCGGGACAGTGCGCGGTCGCGGCTCATCCGCCGCAGGTTCGCCACTGCGCTCATCGGCACCATGGTGCGCGCCAGCTTTCCGCGGGCGAGCGTCGACAACGGCCCGCCCAGGACGCCCAGTGCCCCAGCACGCGTCATATGTGCTCGGGCGCGCCAGTCACGTGGGTCGAGCAGGCAGGTGGCGGCCACCGCCTCCACGTGCGGCGAACGGGCCGCCACCTCATAGGCGAGAAGGCCGCCGATGCTGGCGCCCAGAAGCATCAGAGGACGGTGATCGCGCTCGGCCTCAACAAGGTCGACGAGGAGGTCGACCCAGGTCCCGTAGCGCACGGCCGCCGGATCCGGTGATGTCGTGCGTCCGTACAGAGGCAGGTCGACGGCGCTGACGTCGATGCCGCGTGAGGCCACCAGCGCGGCGATGGGCCACAGCGCTCCGCTGTGCCCGCCCGCCCCGTGCACGAGCAGCACCCGGGCCGGCGCCCCCGGGTCGGAGGCTCGCGCGATGTGCACGCGGTGGCCGTGCCACTGCCACCACGTCGACTCGGGCACCAGTGAGGCTGCGCGCTGGTGGTGCGGCGGCAGGAAGGGGACGTACGGATTGGTCGGCACGCGTCGATGCTAGCCGCGTGAGCCGTGGGCGCGTGTGCTTCAGCAGCGAGAGTCCACGATGCCACCCCAGCTCCTGCCTTGCATCGCCCTGAAGGGCACGCATGATGAACCTGGCACGCCCTGCTGGTTCTGGTAGAGGCTCACCACGTCGTCCTTCTGTGCCGGTGTGAGGCAGGTGTCATGCTCGCGGAGGTGTCGAGGTGGGGAGCGGCTATGGTGGTCGTGGCGATGGAGGCGAAGAGGGCTGTCATCAGGTCCCTATCCGACCTTTTTATCCGTGTGGTACTTCTGTCAACCGGTTAGAGGAGAGGCAATGAGCGACGAGCAGGAGAGTATCCCGGTGGAGCTGTCCGAGGCGCTGTCGGAGAATGAGGCGGCGGAGAGGATATTCGCGGCTCTGCCCCCATCGCACCGGAATGAGTACCTGCGCTGGATCAGTGAGGCGAAGCGTGCCGAGACCCGCCGTCGTCGGGCCACCAGAGCAGCAGAGATGATGGTTGATAAGCACGGGTAGGTGTGTCCGACCCTGACTTGTCCTAGCCGAGCCGTTGTCATGGCGAGGGGCGGGCGCGGCCTGCGAACCGTTGCTGAGTCGCCGCTGACGCGATTCCTCAGGCTCGCTTGGTGAACCGGTGGTGCTGCTCGACGCGGGTGCCGAAGTGCTGGGGGCGATGCTGCCCGCGGAGAATGACCTGATCGTCGACCCAGCGCTCCCACTGTGTGGCGCGCTTCCGCTCGCCCGCACCCAGCGGCATGGCCACGCCGGTGTCGAGGAGATCATCGAGGATCAGAAACGAGGGCTCAGGGGTATCGATGTCCCAGTCGATGATCCCCCATGGCCCGTCGGGGCTGAGGAGAACCAGTGACCGGTTGAGGTCGTGCAGATCGTTGAAGTGCTCGTCCTTGCCGCTCTTGGAGTTCCAGTACCAGCGTGCCAGCCGGAATGACTCCGACATCTGCGTCCAGCTTCCGATAGCGCTCTCGCAGCCCACGATCCAGGATCGTGAGCGTGTCCCAGGTCTCGTCCTCGGTCAGCCACCCCAGCGCGAATCCGCAGCGTGTCAGCATGGCGGCACGGACCAGGTCCCAGGCGGAGAAGTCCACGTTTCGGATGTCCCGATCATTATTGAGCATGCGTCCGAGGCGCCACAGCGTCTCGGACGCATCTGAGGACGAGTCGGAACTCTCTCGCAGCTCGTGGCGCTCGGCCTCCGCCAGGGAAGTATCGACCCAGCGAGCGCGCTCCGCATTGAATCCGCTGCGGTGGCCGGAGGTGATGAGCCAGTAGATCCGGGAGAGGAGGTCGGTACGGGAGCGTACGCCCCAGTCGAGCGAGAGCATGGTGCGCGTGCCGTCAAGATCGGAGCAGGCGAGACGGTCCCACGGGTCCCGGCGGCACAGGGAGTACGGCGCGCAGATCGCCAGGAGCCGCTCATGCGGACCGGCGGTGAACTCATCGGGCTCGGAGTCTCTGATGGGCCGATGGTGCTCAGTGAGCTCATTCCATGTGGACTCCTCGCCCCGGTGCGGGGCGGAGGATGCCTTGTCGCGGCGCAAGCGCACTTTCTGATGGATTGATTTGGAGATCTCGACGGTGGCGATCACCCCAAAAACTACCAGCGCGACGGAAAGGAGCAGGGGCTGCAAGGACATAAAGAGAAGTGTGCAACATGCGAACAGGTGAGTACCAAATTGTTGCACAGAGGTCGATGCAGTAATTATTGAGTTGAATGCCTGTTTATTTACAGGCTGTCGATCAGGCTTTCGAGGCGTTTCATTCCTTCGTGCAGCTCGTCACGGGAGGCCGCGTAGGACAACCGTACGTGGGAGTGAGCCGTGGTCGTGGAGAAGTCCTGTCCCGGAGTGAGAGCCACATGCGCCTCCTCCAGGGCACGGTGACAGAAGGTCTGGGCGTCGAGCCCTGTGGAGGAGACATCGAAGTAGACGTAGAAGGCGCCATCGGGAAGGACCGGTACGGGCAGGCCGATGCGTTGCAGCCCGTCGAGCACGATGCTCCTGCGGGCGAGAAGCTCTTGCCAGCGCTCCTCGCATACGGAGATGGATTCGGGGGGAGAAGGCCGCCAGTGCGGCCTGCTGAACAGGCGTCGAAGCGCACAGGAAGTAGTTGACCGCCAGGTTCTCCGTGGGCTGCACCAGTTCCTCGGGAAGGATCGCCCAGCCCAGGCGCCAGCCCGTCATCCCGAAGTACTTGGAGAAGGAGTTGATGACGATCGCGTCGGAGTCGGCCTCCAGGACGGTACGCGCCGGCGTTCCGTCGTCTTCTGGGTCGGCCAGGCCCAGGTAGATCTCGTCAACGATCCGCCAGGCGCTGCGTTCACGGGCCAGCGCGCAGATCGATGCCAGCTCCTCGAAGGGGATCGACGTGCCCGTGGGGTTGGACGGTGTCGCCAGCATCACCGCGCTCGTCTGAGGAGTCCACGCCGCCTCGGCTGCGGCCCGGTCCATCTGGTAGCGGCTGGCAGGACTGGTGGGTGCCAGAACGATCCGGCCGCCGTAGGTCTCCACCAGCTGTCGGTTACAGGGGTAGGACGGATCTGCGATGACGACGTCGTCACCGGGCTGTGTGGTGGCAGCGGCCACCAGCAGGAGCGCCGAGGACGCGCCGGTAGTCACGACGATCCGGGCAGGATCGATCTCGACACCGTGCCTGTCCCGGTAGAAGCCCGCAATGGCCTCACGCAGTGCGAGCAGGCCAAGGGCGGGGGAGTAGGGCAGTGGCCGGCCATCCATGACACGGCACATCTCCTCGCGGACAGCAGGAGGTGCACCGAAGTCGGGCTCACCCAGGCTGAGCTTGGCGATCGAGTGGCCCTCCGCCTGGAGGATTCCAGCGCGTTCGCCAATGCTCATCGCATGGAAGGGCTGAGCGGCCTTGGCCCGGGCGGTGATCTTCATGACGGCTCCTTGACTCGGGGCGGGACAGGACCAGTGTCCTCCTTCTCATGGCGGGAGGGCAAAGGTCCCGAGAACCCGGGAGAAGAGGAGAGGAGAAGACCTCCTGATCCCTCATTCTCCCGGTTGATATCTTGTTCTCCTGTACCGTGTCTGAAAGGCTCTGAGAGCAACACTCGTGTCTAGGACGGAGTCCGATCGTGCTCACTGACGCCATGATGCTTGTCTCTCCCTTTCACGCTGACTACGAGTTCCTGGCCAGGCCGTATCACGAGGCAGCTCCTGAGCTCTGGGACACGGAGGGCGCTGGACTGGCGGGGTTGAGCCAGGAGGTCGCGGTCACTCTCCTGGAGGAGTCCTTCGAGGTTGTGGACGCCGCCTCTGCGATCGAGTGGTGTGACTCGCTGGAGGCCGAGGCCGGCTTATGGCCGGATTCGAACCTCGTAGCTGAGCACGTACCCGCCGTGTCGATGCTCGCCAGCTCCGCAGTGGCTGCGGGCTTCGACTGCTGCCGCGTCATCAACATCCTCACCTCGGCTCGCGCAGCGGGCTATATAGACGAGCGCACGTTGGCGGCCCTCCTTGAGCGCTACGTGCAGGGTTTCGTTGACCGTTGCTCCGGATGGGGGCAGTACCTGGCCTCGGTCATCGTGGGCAAGGTGGCGTTCCAGGTCATGTACGCAACACCTGAGACTCGCCATGTTGATGCGACGATCATTCTTGAAGGCGCCCACATCATGGCACTGACTGCTCCTGTCACCCTGTTCCGCACAGAAATCTGGCCTGCGGAGGATCTCAGTGCCTTGATCAGCGCGATCGAGGCCCTTATTCTGCCGAGCGTGTGCGTGCTGTCCGTCTTGCTGCCAGGGGATGGCTGGCGACGGCTGAGCATCCTCTGGACTCGGCTACCGCCAAGGTGCTTGAGAATGCGGACACGGATGCGGGGACGTTTCTGCGTGCACGTGCTCTGGCACAGGAGGTCTTCTGGCGTCCCGCCGATGCAGGTGGCATTGGCGCCGTCTTCGAAGATCTGAGAACTGCCCGTATACCTCTTTGGGATCTGCCTGCTCGCGGCGACGGCGCAGCGGCGACCACGTTCTGGTCCGACTCGAGTCTTGATCAGGAGCACTGGAGCGGCGTGCCGTTCCTGCGTACGAGTGAGGGGGCTCGGCTTACCGCCGTGATGACGGAGGACGCCTGCTTCCTGGTCTCCAGAAAGGCGCTGCGCCGAGTCTTCACCCCGATCCCCTGGGAGCAGGTGAGGTTCACGGTGTCAGTGATGCCGGGGCAGGACATCGTCTTCTACGCCAATGGCAAGAAGCTTGGCACGCTCTTCCCCGACTGGGATGTGGTGGGGGTGATCAACCCCGACCTGCCGTTGCACCTGGAGGCCTTCATGAATGGTCTAGGACCGCGCGTGCGTGCCTTCAGCGCCGCCTACCCGTTATGAGCCGGGTGAGCGTGCCATTGAGCTCAGTAGCCTCACCTGGTTCGCCCGGGCTCCAGGCCCGCAACCAGTCCAGAGACTGAACCGATGTGAGAGGAACTCTGTGACGCGTTTCCGAGCCGGTGGTGAGGGTTTGTATAGCGATGCTGTGATCGGCTTCGAAATCCGTATAGGTCCCCACCTCCCCTATGCAGGACACTAAGCGGGACAGTCTGCCTTTAGCAAGCTTGACTCCCTAGTTATCAGTTACCAATCACGCTCCCAAACAATCTTGCCGATTAGTGTAGGCCAACGAAAGTGAAAGAGTAGGTAATTGTTAGATCAAGAATATTATACTTTCTCGATAACAGTATTATCATACAACGAGCGAAGCTGGTAGTTGCAAATTGTCAATCTATCGTTAATCAAATTTACATGATTAAAGTAATATTGCGTCGCCGTTCAACAAAGGCGGGGTAGAGTTAATGCGACTTCAAAAAGTCGTAAAATCACACTAACGGGTAACCTGGGTAGGATTCTAACCAGTTTAGTTCGAACAATGGACGTAAAAATGAAACTAAAAATCTGCCAGATCAGCGACATTGAAACAGCGAGAAAGTTAGCTCGTATGGGAGTTGACTATTTAGGGTTTCACGTTCTAGATAAAGTGGACATGTGTAGGGTCGAAAAAATTGCGTCAATCAATATGCAATTGAGGAAAGACGGATATAGTGGCGGAACTTTACTAACAAAAATAAATAACCCTGTAGACGTAATAAGATTAGCGAAATACGGTCACTTCCAGTATTTACAGATGCACAGAAATCTAGACCTGCCGCAAATCGAATACTTAGCAGACGCTTTGCACCACAACGGAATCAAGTACATACAGGTGATTGATCCTCAAAGTAAGAGTAAAAAATATGTAAACCGTACACTGAATTTTGTAGATTATGTCCTATATGACAACTACGAAGGTGGAACTGGTAGACAAATTCCTGAACATAATCTGATAGGTTTCCCCATGTCAAAAGCATTCCTTGCTGGAGGAATAAATGATGTTAAGGCACTACAAATCAAGGAACAGCATAATCCATATGCGATAGATGTGCAAAGTTGGGTCCACTATGATGCAGTTGACTTTAGCAAAGTAGATCGTCTTTTGAGGACAAAATAGAATGGACCAAATTACAGAAACGCGTTTGCAGTAGAACAGAATGCAAGCACAACTTTACATAGTCATTTAACGGAACTACTAGCTCAAAATGAGTAGTTCACATATTAAAGTTCTATAGAAAGGCGATGACATGAAGAATGTTGACTATTGGGAATTACTTAATAAGCGTCAAACAAATATTGATCAGATAAATCTAGGCTTCCATAATCTGCAGTTATTTGAACAAATGTCACCTTACCCTCATGCTGAAGGAGGCATAATGGAGCGAGTAACTAACGCCTTAGAATGCTTACCATCCAAGTATAGAGGTGCTGCCTTATCGGTGTTCTCATCGGTGATATATGTTCCAGATAGCTTTTTGAGTGCAGCGCTTAACTATTTATGGTGGTCGGCATCTACATCAGCATTTCATGACTATGGTATCGAAGTGTCTGAGCAAGCCGATAACATCCATATTATGGAAGTAGATCAAAGTGGGTTGATCTCGCAGTTTGCGCATATCAATAAATTATCTGCACGATTGAACGCCGACGTACATCCCCGAATTTCTGATGTCCAGCAGCTTCGCGCAATGATATCCAATTCTCTCGTAAATAATCCGTGTAGTTCTGTAGAACAAGAATATACTACTGAACAATTAAGATTAGTGGCAAATAAAGACGCCTGGATAGTTCTTACTGACAAAGCGCTTTCCGGGCAAAGCCTTATTGCTGATTTGAAGAGAATCGAGTTTTCTCGAAGAATTCTTATGCATGGAGAACACTCTCCTACTATATTTGTATGTGCTCAAATTATGACAAGCCTTGCTGAGGATAAAATTAGTTCATGGATAACGAAAAATGAAATAGAGAATATTCAGATATTATCGGCCATAAAGTTCGATAATCGAACTCGTGTAGGCCACGAGGAATGTGCTCTATTTGACAATAAAACACACGAAAGCGTAAAAAAGCTGTGCATGTGGTTCGACAAAAATGTAGTTGCTAAAGATATGTCACTTACTTTTAGAAAACATAGCAGAGGAGAACTGACGTTCGGATACCACAATACTGGATTGACGTTGGTCGACTGTTTAAATACTCCTACCAATTCGTTACCTCTTCTGTGGTTTAACGCATTAGACCACTCCGCGACCTATCAAGAAGGGGAGAAAATTGTTCCGTACATCGGCCCATTCCCACGTATACATTCTCGACGTGGCGGCAGTAGTCAAAGAGTAAACGAGAACATCCTTTGGCAGAATATAATAAGTCAGTTTGAGAACGGTCGTTCTAATTTGTTTTAGTTGGAAGGTGCACGCAATTATGACTATCGAACGCATTCTTCATTCATATTCTATTCATGAACTACTACATAAATTATCGAGCGACGAAGCGCCAATAATATTGTTGACCGCGCCTAACTACGAGGATCGGTCAGTGACTGCTGCTGAGTGGTTTAGGGATCAGTTTTACTCCGCGAGGAATAAGTCCCTTGGTGTTCAAGTGGTATGGTTTCAAGCCCCCGGCGTGGATAACATTTTAGATCGAATTAAGGCAAGTAATCGTGATAGAGTAATTCGGCTATTTGATCTCGATTCCGATGAATCAATCGTAGATCCAAGGTTCGTACAAAATGTACGAGTCGACTATCCTAACGGAAACATTCTACGAGTTGTAGATTCAATTCGTTCGCTCGCAAGTCGCCTTGGGGGGAAACGCAACGTTATTATTTGACTTTTCAAGTATGCCAAGGAGTATTATGCGAAATTTACTTCAAGAGCTACTCAATGACGAGAACGTTTCAGCCACTGGCAAAAATACTGATACGAATGGACTGTTATCGAAATATTGTTTTTTATATACAAATGCGCATTCGTATCCAGAGGGATTGGAGAATGATATAATTGGCGGAATACTAGGCTATTTCAGTAGAAAAAGTGTTGACGAAATGGTGGAATCGGCAGCGATGCTTGACGCGATTATTTCGCTTTCCGGTAGTTCTCATAGCGTTTCTCAGGCAGTTGACTCACTATTGTCTTACGAGCGCCCAGAGGGAGCGAATATTGGTTCACTGGTTTTGCTTAACCGAAATAACTTGCTTTATTCATATAAGCAATCGGCCCGTATAACATGGGCTCTGAATGAAGTTATGCGGTATCGCACCGACGTGGTGTACGCTTTTGATTTTGCAGATATGATCAGACATGTTTTCGATCGTTGTGATATCGCCGTTTTGAATCATCTACAATACAAGAAGAATGGCGGTGAAGATCTTCCTGGATTTCTTGTCGGCGGATTTGGGCCTAAACCAATAGAGCTTGCGGCATATCTAGCTCGAAAACGATATTTGCATCTTATGAAATTAGGTGGATACTCAGGTTTTTCGGATGTCCTTCATGTTGCGGGATATCAATATACTACTAGGTACTCCCATGGTGTTGGAAGTGGGGGGATGTCGATGGGATGTGATGCAATCAATGTGTTTGAGTTAAATGTTAGTGAATTGCTTTCCCCCTTTAGTTAGGGGCGACAGAGTTGTCGATTAGGTGTACTGATCGGGAGGGGTGGTTGAGGGGTGTGGTCTAAGTATTCGAGATGATGAGTGAAGCGTCCTGGATTTCCTTCCGACCTACTTCCTCAAGGAGGATCGGACCATGCCTCAGAAGTACAGTCCTGACTTCAGGATGCGGTGGTGGAGCAGGGCGACGATGGCATGGCTCAGGGCGTTTTGCCTTGCTCACTTTGCACTGGTAGTAGGAACGGGAGGCGGGGGCAGAGTGCAACGAGGCGAAGGCCGAGGGGAACATGGCACGCTTGAGCCACTTTCTCGGTGTGGGAGACGTGCTCACCACGTTTCGATGAGCTCGATCTTCTGGTTATTGGTGTCAGTGCGGCGTAGGAGGACGTCTGGGTGCCGGTGTCTACGGTCTTGCCCAGAGGGTCGGTCAGCAAGGACGGCGGTGGTCCTGACCCAGAGCCTGGGCACGCGTAGTCAGGATCCGGCACATGAGGGTGGGCCACACGCCAGGGTCTCCACCCGGGTGGCGCCATCAGTCCGCTGAGCGTGTAGAGCGATGAGACGCCTGGCCAGGTGAGGCTGCACCGCTGCGGCGGCATCGGTGCCGGTGACCACTACGGTCTGGCGTTCTAGGGCCGAGAAAATCTGGCCGGCCCACGCGACAGTTGGCCTTCAACGGCGGCGTCGTGCGCCTGGCTAGGGTCTTAGGACCGCCTCGAGAAAGGGATGGATCCGGGTGAACGACTTGCCCTGGATGCGGCCCTCGGCCTGGTTGACCTGGCGGGCCAGGTTCGGGTCGAAACCAGTCAGCATTGACAGAGCGTCCCCGTCGGAGGTGCTGACGGCGCGCCGGGTGTGAGGCATGGTCCTCGCAGATAGCCCACGGTGATGCCCATGTTCTGGGCCACCGCCACGGGCCGTGCCCCGATGGTGGCGGACTGGTCCACCACGACCATCAGGTTCCCGTGGGTGGTAAGCTTCTCGTAGAGAACGCGTAACCGGTCCCCGTCGTTGGGCAGGGGCTCTTGAGGACCTTCCGCCCCTCCCGGCTCAGGGCCGTGGCCCAATGGTCTGTCTTTCCGACGTCGATGCCGATGAAGACCTTGATGGCCTTGATATCCATCTGTGTGCCGCCTCTCGCTCAAACGGATCAGGGCCAGCCGGTTGGACGACCGACCCCGCACCCACGCCTGCGAAAGACTCACACGGAGGGGCGTTCCCTTTATCGGCGGTCACCAGTGCCCGGCTGCCCCAGGTGACTTTCGCCTTCAGATCATCTAGGGGCAGGGGCAAGACATCATGCCCACAGTAGCTGGCCCCGGCACCTACCACCAGGGAACCGCTAACAAGGTGACGGCCAGTGTGGCCGTAAGCCCGTCAGAACCCGTCCTGCTGGTGAACCGGATGCCCATCCGTACTTGGTCAAACGCCGCTTCACTGCGGATCGGGCCCGCCAATTGTGGGGTGCTGACATCATCTACGGCAGAAACCTGACAGGGTTGCGTTCATCGCCGACGTGTTCACTCGCCGCATCGTGGGCTGGGTCGTTTCGGGCAGCCTCCATACCGCGGGGCTACCGCTGCTGGCCTTCGAGCACGTGCTGGTGGTCACCGGAGCCAGCCGGGGCTGCCAAGGCCTGGTCCACCACAGCGACAGGGACGCTCAGCACGTCAGTTTGGCGCACTCAGATGCGCTCATCACCGCAGGGGTGAGCGCCTCAGTAACCGCCGTGGGCCTCTCCTACGACAACGCCCTCGCCGAGACGGTGAACGGCCTCTACAAGGCTGAGTTCATCCACTCCCAGCGGCGCTGGGAGTCCACTCAAGCAGTGGAGCTGGCCACGGTGGACTGGAGCCACTGGTGGAACAGTGCCCGCATGCACCAGGCCCTGGCCTACTGCACTCCCGCGGAAGTCGAGACAGCCTACAGTCACCACCAAGACGCAGCGCCCGTTCCGAACTGACTCCGGAACGAAACCCAAGGCGCTTCACCGGCGACACTTGATGCCGGTTCGACAAGACAAGTAATTCCGACGATCGAAAGCGTGGGAAACCAAGTCAACTTATCCTGAAGATAGCACCTGATTCTGGCGGGGATGAACACTAGCGTGTGGACGTGGCGATGGGCTTCAGGTGAAGCAGCTGTTGGGTGCTGTTGAAGCCGACGATCGCGGCGATGATGTGCAAGTTCTGGCCAGTACTCACGCTGCTAGGCTGATTGTCTCCGGTGAGATGAAGATCGTAGTAGTTGCAGTTCTCAAACATGAAACTTGGGCCGTGTGTGGACGTGGTGCTGTGGTCTCCGGGGTAGATGAGAAAGTCAAAGCGTGTTTTGTAGGTGTTGTGAGACCCCATGCTGGCGATATTTCCATTGAACTCAATGGTACGTCCCTTGTACTTAGATGTGAACTGTTCGATGGTGGTGTCATCTGGCTGTAGGTTTTCAAGAAGGGAGCGAAACTCCTCGTTATTCTCGACTGTGATGTTCTCGTTGCTTGCTGTCGGTGACGGAGAGGGGGCGGGGGTTGGTGAGGGTTCGGGGCGCTGGGGTGCCGGGGAACTGGGTGGTTGATCGGGAGCAGGTGTCGGTTCGGTGGTGTTCTTCTCCTTCTTGGGAAAGGCGTGGTAGCTGACAACTACCGGAGCGTCCACGGCAAAGGTGTCGCTTGTAGAGAAGGAAGTTCTTCCACCGATGGACACGTCTTCGACACGACCGTCCTTAGTGATCCAGCCGAGGATCAGGTCGTCAATCTCTTTTGTTGATACATTGGTGAACCCCGCCCCCTTGAACTGGGACACCATGTCCTGGTAGTTGCTGTTGCCCACTTCAGAAGACTCGACTGGGGCGTTGACCTTCTTGTCTGCGTCGTCATAAGCTGCGAGAGAGATGGATAAGATGCATGCAGCAATCAGGGTGATCCTCAGGGTGTAACGTCGACGGGGAGTCAACGTCAATTGGGTTGCCGGTCGGCAAATTGAGTCACCAGTTCATGTGATTCTTTGGGATCGGCTCTCGTGTGATCCTAGGATGCCACTGTCGTTGAGTGGTGAGCAAACTCTGCTGGTCTTGCGCGTGGCATCAAATTGCTTGCCGGGCCGCAGTTATAGTGTGGATTCACATCAGTGCTTTTCGATGCCGCTGATCGCCAGGTGAAATTAGTGGTCTTCCACGTCTATTGGGGCTATGCCTCCGGCGGGACTCGAACCCGCACGCCCGTAGGCAGCGACTTTTAAGGTCGCGGTGTCTACCGATTCCACCACGGAGGCGAGACGCGGCCCAATGTTTGAACAACTGGGGCGTCAGTACCCCCACTGGGATTCGAACCCAGGACCTTGTGCTTATCAGGCACGACACGAGGTATAAGCTCGCTGCTCTAACCGCTGAGCTATGGGGGCGCGGCCGCGACATCGACGGCGTCGAGGAGGCCGACGCTACCAGCACCGGAGGGGCCCAGCAGCGCGGAAGTAGGTTACCCCAGATGGCGGCCGCGTCGGTCGTTTTCTCACTGTGTTCCATCAGGCACGCCCTCATGCGGGTGCCACGGGGCATCGACCTCCTCACCTCTGAGGAACTGCCTGCTTTACCGCTAGCCTGGTCGCATGAGTCACACTCCTGCCCACGCATCCTCTGAGGCCGGACTCGAGCCCTCACGGAACACCCTGGAAGGCCATCTGACGGTCGGTGACGTCGTCGCCCTCGTGGAGGCCGCCGCGCCTCCCGGACTGGCCGCCTCGTGGGACTCCAACGGGCTCATCTGCGGTGACCCCGCCGATCCGGTGCGCAGTATCCTGCTGGCCGTCGACCCGGTGACGGCCGTCGTCGACGAGGCCATCAACACCGGCGTCGACATGGTCATCACCCACCACCCCCTCTACCTGCGCGGAACCGACCACGTCGCGGCCACCGACCCCAAGGGACGCTCCATCCACCGCCTCATCCGTGCCGGCATCGCGCTCCTCAACGCCCACACCAGCCTCGACGCCGCCCGTGGGGGAGTGGCGGACGCCCTCGCCGACCGCGTCGGGCTCATCTCAACCGTGCCGCTCGAGCCGGACCCCGCCTCCCCGGATCAGGGCATCGGACGGATCGGCACCCTCCCACAGCCCGTCACTCTGCGCCGGTTCGCCGCGGATGTCGCCGCAGCCCTCCCCGACTCGGCCCCCGGCCTCCTCGTGGGCGGGGACCTCGACGTCGTCGTTGAGCGCATCGCCGTCTCAGGTGGGGCGGGCGATTCTCTCCTGCAACGGGCCCGCGAGGCCGGAGCCGACGTGTTCCTCACCGCCGACCTGCGCCACCACCCCGCCTCCGAGCACCTGGAGGACGGACGCCCCTACCTCCTGTGCGGAACCCACTGGGCCACCGAGTGGGTCGGCCTGGAGCCCCTGGCCCGCAGGCTCAAGGACGGCGCCCACTGCCATGGGGCCTCACTGGCCGTCCAGGTCTCCCGGATTGTCACGGACCCCTGGGCGCTGCGCCTGTCCACCGGAACAGACCGGGCATGAGAGGATTCGCAGCATCAACCTGCACGCACCTGAAGGAGCACACGCCGTGACAAGCGCCCCCATCGCCCAGCAGCGCCTTCTCATCGACCTCCAGGACCTCGACTCCCGCCTGGCACGGCTGCGTCACGAGCGCAAGCACCTTCCGGTCCTCACCCGCATCGAGTCGGTCATCGAACGCCTCAAGACGAATAAGCGAGCCGCCATCCAGGCTGAGGCCGCCCTCGACGAGGCCAAGAAGCGGGCCACCCGCAGCGAGGACGAGGTCTCTCAGGTGGTGCGCCGGGCCGAGGTACTGCGCGAGCGCCTCCACTCCGGCACCAGCGCGGCCCGCGACCTCTCAGCCATCCAGGGGGAGATCGACCAGCTCGGTCAACGGCAGTCAGCCTTGGAGGAGGCGCAGATCCTGGCCATGGAGGCGCTCGACTCCGCCCGGCAGGAGGCGGAGCGCCTCAGCCAGGAGGAGTCCGAGATCCGCGCGGCCGGGCGAGAGCTCACCGCCAAGCGCGACGCCGAGTTCGCCCGACTCGACGAGGAGATCGAGTCCCTGGAGAACCAGCGGGCAGATCTGGCCGGAACCATCGAGACACCCCTCCTGGCGGACTACGAGGCCGTCCGCACCTCCACCGGTGGACTCGGCGCAGTGGCCCTCAGGGGGCGCACCATCGAGGGCGGTGCCGTCGAGATCAGCCCCCAGGAGCTGGCCCGCATCGTGGCCGCCCCGAAGGAGGAGGTCATCCACGCCGAGGAGAACGACGTCATCGTCGTACGGATGGACATCTGACAGCGGCCACGTCTCAGCCAACCGCTATATCGCCGGCCCCTGGCCCGGGTGCCGATGGTGCTCGCCAGCGGCGTCAGTGAGTCACCAGGGTGAGAACCCGTCGCCACTGCCGGTCCGGCTCGGAGACCTCGACGGCGTCGACGCTGTCCAGGCGCTCGGCGATACTCGCGATGTCGTCCACGCGTACCGGTGCAGGCAGGGACTCGCCGGCAACGGCCCGGAGGAGCTCCCCGGTGAGCAGCCCGCGAGCGTGCTTGGCCATGTGGGATACCACCTTGCGGGAACCGTCGTCGGCGGTGCGCACCACACGCACGGTGACGACCTCAATGCCGTCGCGCGCAGACGGCTTCCAAGCGGCCGCATAGTCCGCCGACCGACAATCGACCACCAACCCCTGTGCAGCCAAACCGGTGAGCGACGGCGCAAGGTACGGCTTCCAGAACGCCGACAGACGTCCCGGTCCGGGCAGGGACGTGCCCATCGACAGACGGTGATCGGGCACCAGGTCAGTGGGGGAGAGGATGCCCCACAGCCCCGAGAAGACAATGCAGTGGCGCTCCAGAGCGGAGCGGCCCGCCGGATCCTCGGCGATCGAGTCGAGCCCCGCGGCCTCGTACAGGACCCCGGTGAACAGCTGATGGGCGGGGACGCAGGGCGAGGTCTCCAGCACCAGATTCGTCCCCACCTGCTCGGCGCTACGAGGCCCCAACCCCAGGACGGAGGCCGCCTCGGCGCTCCGGCTCACCTCAGCCAGCGCGGACATCACCTCACGGCGCGCAGCGGTGAGCCTGTCCGCCTCCAGAAGCGAGTCGAGATCCAGTGATGGTCCACTGGCAGGAGCAGTCTTTCCCTCAGAGGGAGGAAGCAGGATCAGCACCCGCACATGATAGGTCGTGACACGGCCGCCGGCAGGCCAGGGCTGCACGGTGGGCGCGAACCCTCGACGCCCCATGCCGCTACACTGACCCGTGCGGACGAGCCGACCGGGCGGCCGCGGTACCGGCACCGCCTTCATGACGGTGCAGGGCTGAGGAACGTCCGGGCTCCACAGAGCAGGGCGGTGGCTAACAGCCACCCGGGGTGACCCGCGGGACAGTGCCACAGAGAGTAGACCGCCCATCGAATACCGGTGGGTAAGGGTGAAAGGGTGGGGTAAGAGCCCACCAGCGCGACGGGTGACCGTCGCGGCTCGGTAAACCCCGCCCGGAGCAAGACCGCACAGCTGGCGATTCAAGGCTGCTCGCCCAAGTCAGCGGGTAGGTCGCATGAGGCCGCTGGCAACAGCGGTCCAAGATGAATGGTCGCCACCGCCCAGGCCGGCAACGGCGGGCGGCAACAGAACCCGGCGTACAGGTCGGCTCGTCCGCCCATCCTTGCGTGCGCTCTCTTATCCGCTGACGTGCAGACGACGTACTGAACTAGTGAGAAAACATGTGGCGCCTCGCCGGTTAATCCGGTGAGGCGCCACATGCTGAGCGTACGTGGTGAGCTACTTGGCCGTCACGTACTTCTCCTTGGAGTTGTAGCTGTCGTAGAAGGCCTTGACGGCGAAGACGGCTTTGCCGTCGTTCGCGGTGGCTGCATCGACCAGGAAGACGTAGTAGCCCTTCGCGGTTCCACCATCACGGGGGAAGTCCTGCCGGATGAACAGGCCACTGTCACTGTAGGACTCGATGGCGCTGGACGTGTTCCCCTGGTAGTCGTAGTCGATCTTCAGGGAGCGTCCCTGGAACTGGCCCTCGCCGTGGTAAGTCACCTCGACCGGAACACGAATGTACTTCTTTCCCTCAGGCGGGTCGGTGTAGGTGCGCCGGTCAATCGCCTGGAGATCTGCGGCATTGACATCCCACTCAACAGGGTTGAACTTGACCGAGATCGAAGCGTTGGGGTCCTCGTCGTACTTTCCAGCCTTGATCTCAACGGGGCCTGACGTCGGGTCAAGCGGCTTGGACTTGCTGCTACCGGGGTCGTTGCTGCTCGACTTGCTGCTCTGAGAAGACGAAGACTTCGAATCCGAGCTGTCAGACGCGTCCGAGTCGCCGGCATCCTCGGTGGGCTCCGAGTCGTCAGCCTTCTTCTCGTCCTTCTTCGACTCCGAGCTCGACGTGCTGTCCGCCTTGTTGTCGCTATTGCCGGAATCGCCCTTGAACATGAACACGCTGCCGATGACCAGGGCGACCACGACGACCGCAGCAATACCGGTCCAGAACCACCACTGCTGGGTCAGCGGCTTGGAGCCATTGCCAGGGCCTGCCGGGGCGGCGGCGTCAGCGGGCTGCCATCCACCGCCAGGGGGCTGCATGCCGCCCGCAGCCCCCTGGGGCTGGTAGGGCGTGGGCGACTGGGCATAGTCCATGCTGGCCGCGTAAGGGCTGGCACCGGCAGCCGCGGGCTGCCCGGCGTAGTCACCGGAGGGGGCGGAGGCGGACATGCCCGTCGGGTCGGCAACCGGTGCGTTGGTGTTCAACGAGGCCGTCGGGGCGGTCGACACCGCCTGGGTGGGAGCCCACGCCGGGTCGGCCTCTGTAGCGGCACCTGCGGCAGAAGCGGCTGACGCACCGGAGGCGGCGGAGTCATCGACCCAGATCTGCCAGCCCTCAGGAGCCGGCCCCCAGGCGGGGTCGGGCTGCCAGCCTGCAGGTGGTTCGAAGCCCTCGGGTGGTGCGGGCCAGTTCGGCGGTGGATTGAAGCGCAAAGCCATGAGAACCTCCGGGAGGAAATAAACAGGGAGAAACCCGCACGGGCTTCCTGGGCAGAATGCAGATGTCCGCTGTCCAAGGACCTTACGTCGTCACCTTATCGTGAGGCAACGTGACGGGGCCCGATCAGCCTGGACGTGGATGGGTAGCGATACCCAGAACCTCAAGGCAGGGTAAGCACCTCGGCGCCTTCCTCGGTCACCACGAGCGTGTGCTCGAACTGCGCGGTACGGGAACGGTCCTTGGTGACCACCGTCCAGCCGTCAGCCCACTGCTCCCACTCGACGCCGCCGAGAGTGAGCATCGGCTCGATCGTGAAGACCATGCCCGTCTCGATGACGTCGTCGTGCAGGGGAGCGGCGTCGTAGTGGGGGATGATGAGTCCTGAGTGAAAGGCCTCGCCGACGCCGTGGCCCGTGTAGTCGCGCACCACCCCGTAGTTGAAGCGCTTGGCGTAGGCCTCGATGACGCGGCCGATGACGTTGACCTCGCGTCCCGGTTTGACGGCCTTGATGCCCCGCTCCATCGCGGTGCGGGTACGTTCGATGAGCAGCTCCGTCTCACGGTCGACCTCACCGACGGCGTAGGTGGCGTTCGTGTCGCCGTGGACCCCGCCGATGTAGGCGGTCACGTCAAGATTGATGAGATCTCCCTCATTCAAGCGGGTCGAGTCCGGGATGCCGTGGCAGATGACCTCATTGATCGAGGTGCAGATCGACTTGGGGAAACCCATGTAGCCCAGACAGGAGGGGTAGGCGCCGTGATCGCACAGGTACTCATGAGCGATCCTGTCCAGCTCATCGGTGGTCACCCCCGGTGTGATCGCCTTGGCGGCCTCGGCCAGAGCGCGAGCGGCCAACCGACCCGCCACCCTGATCCGCTCGATCGTCTCCGCGTCCTTGATCTCCGAGGCCGTCACGCGCTCGGGGCCGTCGTGGAACATGTACTCGGGGCGTGCGATCGACGCCGGGACATGCCGCTCAGGACTGATCGTCCCGGGAGTGAGCGTGCCACGCGGTGCACGGTCGGCCAGCGAGGAGGAGGGCACCGAGGGCACGGAGGAAGCCGAAGAACTCATGGCCTCAGCATAGAAGGAGGCATCCGGTTCGCGGGACCTTCCCTCCAGCTACTGGTCCAGGGCCTCCGCCATCACGCTATGGGCCTTATCACTGTCAGGAACCGTCAGGAGCTGAACCAGTGCTTCTCAGCGGGGAAGGACTTCTTGCGTACCGCCGCCCCGTAGTCGGCGGCCGCCTGCCGCAGGGCCTCGCCGACCTGCCCGAACTGGTGGGCGAAGCGCGGGGACCAGTCCGTCATTCCGGCCATGTCCGTCCAGACCAGGACCTGGCCGTCGCAGCGTGCACCCGCGCCGATACCGATCGTGGGGATCGCAAGCGACTCGGTGACGCGCGCGGCCAAGGGCTCGGGCACCATCTCCAGGACGAGAGCGATCGCCCCCGCCTCGGCCAGCGCCTGCGCGTCGGCCAGCAGCTCCTCCGCGGCCTCGCCGCGCCCCTGAACCCGGAAGCCGCCGAGCATGTTGACGCTCTGCGGGGGTGAAACCCAAGTGACCCACCACCGGGATGCCCGCCTGGGTCAGCGCCTTCACGCTGGCGGCCCGCGGTCTGCCGCCCTCGAGCTTGACGGCGTTGGCCCCCGCCTTCATGAGGCGCACCGCGCTGGCCAGTGCCTGCTCGGGGCCCGCCTCGTAGGTGCCGAAGGGAAGGTCCGCCACCACCAGCGCACGCTTGGTCGCCCGCGCCACCGAGCGCGTGGCCACTACCATCTCGTCGAGCTCGACTGGAAGCGTGGAGTCGTGCCCCAGCATGACATTGCCGATCGAGTCGCCCACCAGCAGCAGGTCGGTTCCTGCAGCGTCCAGGAGCTGGGCGGTCACGGCGTCGTAGGCGGTGAGCATGACCAGCTTGGCGCCCTCCTTCTTGGCGGCTGCCAGGTGATGAACGCGCACGGGCTTGCCGCCTCCGACGACGGTGGCGGACGTTCCGTAAGGGGACTCGGGTGTAGCCATGGGACGAGGCTACCCGAGGTGCCCCAGTGCGTCGGCTCGCCGGACTGCCCGCCGACGTCCCTCGCGAGGAGGTTCTCCGAAACCTGCCTGACGCACCCGCGCACTAGGCTGGTCCCAGTAGAACGTCTCAGGCACAAGACCGCCGGCCACGTCGTCGGCCGGCTACCGCACCACCATGCTGAGGAGGCCCCATTGGACAAGCAGCAGGAGTACGTGCTCCGAGCCATCGAGGAACGTGACATCAGCTTCATCCGCCTGTGGTTCACTGACGTCTCCGGACAGCTCAAGTCCGTGGCCATCGCACCTGCCGAGGTCGAGAGTGCCTTCGAGGAGGGCATCGGCTTCGACGGATCGGCGATCGAGGGCCTGACCCGCGTCTTTGAGTCCGACATGCTCCTGGCTCCTGACCCCTCCACCTTCCAGATGCTGCCGTGGCGGGACGGGGACAACGGTGTGGCCCGCATGTTCTGCGATGTTCTCACGCCCGACGGCGAGCCCGCCCGCACCGACCCGCGCTCCGTGCTCGAGCGCCAGCTCGCCCGGGTCGCCGAGGCCGGCTTCACCTGCTACATCCACCCGGAGATCGAGTTCTACCTGGTCAAGCGCGACGCCGACGGGCGTATCCGCCCCACTGATGACGCCGGTTACTTCGACCACGTACCCGGGGGGACCGCCCACGACTTCCGCCGCCACGCCATCCTCATGCTCGAGCAGATGGGGATCTCGGTGCAGTTCTCCCACCACGAGGGCGGCCCCGGTCAGAACGAGATCGACCTGCGCTTCGCCGACGCCTGTCCATGGCGGACAACATCATGACCTTCCGCGCCGTCGTTGAGGAGGTCGCACTGGAGGAGGGCTGCCTGGCGACCTTCATGCCCAAGCCCTTCCCCGACCAGTTCGGCTCGGGCATGCACACGCACTTCTCCCTGTTCGAGGGCGACCGCAACGCCTTCTTCGACCCCTCCGGCCAGTACCAGCTCTCCGCCACCGGTCGCTCCTTCATCGCCGGGCTGCTGCACCACGCCTCGGAGATCACGGCGGTCACCAACCAGCACGTCAACTCCTACAAGCGCCTGTGGGGAGGGGACGAGGCCCCCAGCTACGTGTGCTGGGGCCACAACAACCGCTCCGCCCTCGTGCGCGTCCCCATGCACAAGCCCGGCAAGGCCCAGTCGGCGCGGGTGGAGTTCCGCGGCATCGACTCCTCGGCCAACCCCTACCTGGCCTACGCGGTCATCCTGGCTGCGGGCCTCAAGGGCATCGAGGAGGGCTACGAGCTTCCTCCGGAGGCCGAGGACGACGTCTGGGCCCTGTCAGAGATGGAGCGCAGGGCCCTGGGCATCCACGCCCTGCCCACCTCACTCAAGAGCGCGGTTGCCGCCATGGAGGGCTCCGACCTGGTGGCAGACACCTTCGGTGAGGACACCTTCGAGTTCTTCCTGCGCAACAAGCGCCGCGAGTACCGGGCCTACGACGCCCAGGTCACCGATTTCGAGATCAGCCAGTTCTTCCCGCGCGCCTGAGCGGAGCAGGAGACAGCTGTGAGAGACCGCAGCGAGAAGCGACCGCCGATCGGGTCCCCCCTCCCGGCACAGCTCCTCGCCCAGGACCCTGCTGCTGCGGGCCGGATTCCAGGACCCCGCCCGCGCCGGAACGCTCCTGGGCGACCCGGCGCTGCTGCCCTTCCTCCCGGCGGATGCCCAGGCCGACGACGTCGGCGAGGCGGGAGATCCCGGCGGACGTGTCTCAGCGGATCGCTCCAGGCGTCCAGGCGGCCGACCCGCCGACGTGCGGCTCGGGCCGGCTCGCGAGGACCTCATCGACTCCCTGGCGCTCACCGCGGATCCTGACATGGCCCTGCTCAGCCTCGTCCGACTCGCCGAGGCCGCCACCGCATCCGAGTCGGGCCACCTGGTATCGGAAGGCGGTATCGAGCCCGGGTGCACGACGACGCCGGCGGCACTCCTGCGCAGCATCCTGAGTGATCCGGCTGTAGAGCCGCGTGAGCACAGGCACCGTCTGCTCGCGGTCCTGGGCGCCTCGCAGGCCCTGGGCGACTTCCTCGTGGCCCATCCCGAGCGCCTCACGGCGCTCGCGCCGCTCAGGGCGTGGGGCTCCCCGGAGGAGCCCGGCGCCGGTGAGACGCTGCAACGAGCCGTCCTGGACGTGCTGGGGCAGGCCGACCCTGCGGAGGCAGACCCGTCAGACAGTGATGAGACAACCCCTCACCCCGCAGGAGCGGGCCCGGCAGTCAGCCGGGCGACCGCGGTGCTGCGGCGCGTCTACCGGGACCGGCTCACGGCGATCGTCGCCGATGACCTCACCAGCGCCGACCCGATCGAGCACGTGCCCACTGTCTGCCGTCGCATGGCCGAGCTTGCCGACGCCGCCCTGGACGCGGCTCTGCTCGTCGCCCGCGCCGCCGTCGGGCCGCAGGCGGATGAGGTGGCTCTCGCCGTGATCGCCATGGGCAAGACCGGGGCCCGCGAGCTCAACTACATCTCGGACGTCGACGTCGTCTACGTCGTCGGCCCCGCCCACGAGCCCCAGGACGCTCAAGAACCGATCAGCGAGGAGCACCTCGTGGACGTCGGCACCCACCTGGCCACAGAGCTCGCCCACGTCGTCTCCGCCACCGCGCCCGAGCCGCCCCTGTGGCCGCTGGACACGGCGCTGCGTCCTGAGGGCAAGGACGGTGCACTCGTGCGCACTCTCGACTCCCACCTGGCCTACTACCGCCGATGGGCCGCCTCCTGGGAGTTCCAGGCCCTGCTCAAGGCCAGGGCCTGCGCCGGGGACGCGGAGCTCGGCACCCTCTACGAGCAGGGCGTGGCGCCCTACGTGTGGGAGGCCAGCCGACGGGAGAACTTCGTTGAGGACGCCCGTGCCATGCGGCGCCGGGTGGAGAAGGAGTCAGTGCCGCGCGGCGGAGAGGACCGGCGTATCAAGCTGGGACCCGGTGGCCTACGGGACGTCGAGTTCACCGTCCAGCTCCTCCAGCTCGTCCACGGCCGCTCCGATGAGAGCCTGCGCGTGCGCGGCACCCTGGAGGCTCTCGACGCTCTCAGCGCAGGAGGCTATGTCAGCCGAACCGATGCCGCGGCCTTGAGCGGCTGCTACAAGGCCCTGCGGCTGCTGGAGCATCGCAGCCAGCTCTTCCGCCTGCGCCGTACCCACAACCTTCCTGAGAAGGAGGAGAACCTGCGTCGCATCGAGCGGGGCATCAGCGACTGCCTGGGCCGGGGCGACAGCCTGTGGGGGGGCTTCAAGGACCTGCGCCGGCGAGTGCGGTCCCTCCATCAGGAGATCTACTACCGTCCCCTACTGGGCTTCGCGGCCGCCCTCAGCGCCGATGAGATGGCCCTGAGCCCTCAGGCTGCGCGTGAGCGTCTCGCCGCCGTCGGCTACACGGACCCCGACGGGGCGCTGCGCCACATCCAGGCACTCACCGAAGGGGTCAGCCGCCGCGCCGCGATCCAGCGCCAGTGCTGCCGGTCATCATCGGCTGGATCGGTGAAGGAGCCGACCCCGATTTCGGCCTGCTGTCCTTCCGACGGCTGTCGGAGGCCATCGGCGGCTCGCACTGGTACCTGGCCATGCTGCGGGACTCGCCGGTGGCGGCCCGCAGGCTGTGCCAGGTCCTCTCCAGTGCGCACTGGGCCACCGAGCGCCTGGCGGAGTTCCCCGAGTCCATCGCCTGGCTCGACGACGATGGCGAGCTCGAGCCCCGCCGATCCGTCGCCCTGGCGGAGGAGGTCGCCGCCGTCCTGCGCCGTCGCAGCCTCACCGGCCCCGATGACGCGGCCCTTGCCGAGCAGGCGCTCGAGGCGACCCAGGCGATCCTGAGAGTGCGAGCCCGTGAGGAGGTACGCGCCTCACTGGCGGACTGCCTGGACTGCATCGACCCCGAACGCACCGCCTCCATCCTCTCCGACGCCACCGACACGGTCCTGGACGGGGCTCTGACCGTGGCCACCGGGCTGGTCATCGCCCAGCGCGACGGGCTGGAGGCCGTTTCCTCGGGACCCGATGCCGACGGGCGCTGGCAGGCCGCTCTCGCCCGCCACGCCATCGTCGCCATGGGACGCCTGGGAGGCCGCGAGATCGGGTACGCCTCCGACGCGGATGTCCTCTTCGTCCACGAGGCCTGTGACGGGGTGGGGGAGGAGGCCGCCGCCCATGAGGCCGAGGCCGTCGCCAAGCAGGTCATGGGGCTTCTGGTCTCGGCGCTCCCGCACCCCCTCGAAGTGGACTGCGATCTGCGGCCCGAGGGCCGTAACGGCGTCATGAGCCGCTCGCTGGACGCCTACCGCGAGTACTACGGCCGCTGGTCCGCCCTGTGGGAGCGTCAGGCGCTGCTGCGCGCCCGTTCCTGCGCCGGAGACCGGGACCTGGGCCGGCGGTTCGAGGAGCTCATCAACCCCCTGCGCTGGGCGCAGGACGGACTGCAGCCCCAGGACCTGCGGGAGATCCGCAGGATCAAGGCACGGGTGGAGGCCGAGCGCCTGCCCCGGGGCATCGACCCTGCCCGACACCTCAAGCTCGGCCCCGGAGGGCTCAGTGACGTGGAATGGAGTGCCCAGGTACTTCAGCTCGCTCACGCCGGTCGGATACCCGGGCTGCGGACCACCTCGACCGTCGGCGCGCTCCAGGCTGCGGTCCAGGCCGGGGTACTGAGCGCGGACGGCGGGGGGAGAGCTGGTGGCGGCCTGGATCCTGGCCAGCCGGCTGCGCTCGGCGATCGTCCTGGGAACCGGGCGCGCCTCGGGGCCGCGCTCCCAGGTCCTTCCTACCCAGATCCGGGAGATCCGTCTGGTGGGACGTCTCATCGGCCTGGGCACGGGCAGGGAGAGAGAGCTCGAGGACCTTTACCGTCGCAGCGCCCGCCACGCGCGAGCGGTGGCCGAACGCATCGTCTTCACCGACACCGCCGCCCACGGCTCCTCCGCATCAACGCAGCCGACCACCACGTCGCAGGCTCAGCAGCACAGCGCGGACTCACCGCCGCCCCACTCAACAGGCCGGGCCCGGAACGCTCGCGCGCAGCCCCGTCGGGGTGCAGAAGCGGCAGGCTCCAAGAGCTCCAGGCGGGCAAACCGCAGCCGCGCCACCAGAAGGCGACCGGAGGGACCCTACCCCTGGAGCTGACCAGGCAGAGTCAGTACCAGCTGGACACCAGCCGGATACCAGGCGGACGCTGCCGGGCGATGAGGATCGCACCGTCGTCGAGGACCGCCGCTCCGCGAACCTGGCAGACTTGGCGCCGTGAGGCTCATTCTCGTGCGCCACGGTCGCACCGCGGCCAATGTCATGCAGGCACTCGACACCGCCTTCCCCGGAAATCCCCTGGATGACGTGGGGCTGGGACAGGCCGACGGGCTGCCGGCCCGCCTGGAGAAGGCCGGCCTGCTTCAGGGACTGGGCTCACTGTGGGTCTCCCCGATTCTGCGCGCCAGGCAGACCATCGCCCCCATCGAGACCGCCACCGGCCTGAGCGCCACCGTCGACTCAGGACTGCGTGAGGTCCTCGCCGCCGACCTGGAGATGAACACTGATGCGCGCTCGGTGGCCTGCTATGTGGACACCACCCGGGCATGGATGGCGGGGCGCCCCGCCTGCCGCATCCCCGGATCCCCGGAGGATGGACACGACACGCTTCAGCGCTTCGACGACGCCGTCGGCCGCATCTACGAGCAGACCGCTCAGGCGGGGGACTCGGCGGCCCTGCTCGTCTCCACGGCACCGCGCTGCGCCTGTGGACCTCTCTGAGGGCCGCGGCCGGAGGCGGTGTGGACCCGCTGTGGGTTGCCGACCGCCCCATGCACAACACCGGGATCACCATCGTCGACGGCGATCCCGGTGCCGGGTGGAGCCTGACCTCCTGGGATGACGGCGCCTGGGATCGGGCCGCCTCCTGAGACTGGCCCGCCTTAGAGCACCGAGGAGAGGAAGGCCCGGGTACGTTCGGCCTGGGGATCGTCCAGGACCTTGACGGGGTCACCGGACTCGCAGATGACACCGCCGTCCATGAAGATCAGCTGGTCGCCGACCTCCCGGGCGAAGCCCATCTCGTGGGTGACCACGACCATCGTCATGCCGGAGGCGGCGAGGTCCTTCATTACCTGCAGCACCTCACCGACCAGCTCGGGGTCCAGGGCCGAGGTCGGCTCGTCGAAGAGCATGAGCTCGGGGTCCATCGCCAGGGCCCGGGCGATCGCCACCCGCTGACGGTGTGTACCGTAACAACAATGGGCGCGTAGAAAGTGTTACGAGAAGATGGCTCACGAAACTTCCTGCGAGAGCAGTTTTTCCTGGTAAAAACAACCTTGATGCACGGCTTGCGTGCGTCCCGCTCCGACATAGCCTGAGACCGTTACATATTACCGCTACGTCAATGGTTGACGACAAGCGCCATTTTACTTTGATGAGAAAGCCTCATCTAGCACGAGGTGGCTACCCCAGCAGCACCTAGCGCTAATTGCGAACCTTTAAGGACCCACCCTGCAACGCTGCCTGGTTGTCCTGGGATACTGAGAACCAGGGATGCGCCACTGATTGTGCATGACAGGCTAGGTAACTTCTCTCCGTAAATAGGTTTCACCTTCGAGAGGTCAACTTCGGCAATCTTTGTTCCATTCTTTGCTAAAGTGTGTAACGCGTGCCTCCGGCGGCTTTGCATCGCCCAGCGGTCATTCCGACCCACGATTGATGATACTTTCGGACTGTAGCATAGAGCGTCTACGTCGGACGGGACGCCGCTTGGCGCCATTGCGGCAGGCTGGGCAGCTTCTTGAGCCTGGGCTGCCGGAACGACGCCAACGAGAGTCGCTGATCCGATGAGGATGGTAGTTGCTGCGGCGAGATGCGAGAGGCGCATGATAATCCTTCGATGGCGAATCTACGAATCTGGCATCTGAAGTATATACCGACCGGTCAAATAATGCAATGCTGCGACGAGACTCATGAAGGATGCCCGCGTAAGAGGCTCGGTGCCTCATGTAGGACTGCCCGCGAAGCTCGTGGACCGTGGTGGGCATGGGAAGTGGGTTGTCTGGTGCAGTCCAGGACCGAGATCACGGGCAAGTACAGAATGTGGCCGGATGGTGTTGAACCAGTGGACCCACTCGGCGGTGGCGACCACGGGCGGCGTCGATGTCCTCCCAAGGGCCCTGGTTGCGGATCAGCTCGGCCTTGTACAAGAAGTTCAGAGCCTCGGCCAGGGCAAAGCCGAACGGAGTCGCCCTTCGACCCCACCGAGGCGACCGCCTCGCACTCGGCCAGGGCAGCTCCCGTAGCGAATAGACCTGTACTGCACCCCTCGGTCGCAAGTGATGCACCAGGCCCGTCAGGTCTTCCCCCTGACGTTTCCGCTGCCAGACGGCCATCTCCAGGGCGTGCAGGGCCAGGTCGGTGTACAGACTCGTGGAGGTCTGCCAGCCGATGATCCTCCGCGAGTACACGTCGGTCACGAAAGCCACATAGACCCACCCGGAGAAGGCGCGTACATAGGAGGGGGCACCTCCCGCTCGCGGGGGAACGTCGGCGACCCACAGCCCACCCGGGGCAAAGGCCTCGAAGTGGCGCCTGACCAGGTCGGCCGGACACTGCTCTCGCAGTGCGCTGCGCGTGGTGCGCGGGAACCTGGCGCGTCTGACGCCGCACAGGCCCAGGTCGCCCATGAGGCATTCAACGGTACAGCGGGCCACGTGACCAGCACCGTGACGCTCAGCGATCTCGGGTCGGCCCCGCATCACGTGCATCTTGCGGGCCCCCAGCACCGAGTAGCTGGTTCTCATGGAGTCGCCTGATCTCGACCTTGAGGGACTCGTCGCGCGCAGGCTCCCGGCGCTAGGAGACCGGCTACGGCGGGCGTGAGCCACGTGCTCGGGGCGATCTTGACTCCAGCGCCAGTGAGCACCTTGCACATCGGCCAGGCCCCAAACTCCTCCTTCATACGGGAGTCGATGTACCGGCAGATCAACGGGACGGGCGCACACACTCCACCGCGACCGACAAGCCGACGCGCTCTATGGGATCGCGTTGGCTCTTCGCAGCTCTCGGACCTCCTTCTCCAGCTCCTTGATCCGCTGCGCCTCTTCGCTGGTGGTACCCGGCCTCAGACCACCATCGACCTGGGCCTTCTTGACCCAGATGCGCAGAGCCTCAGGGTGGACACCCAGCTCCTCACCGATTCTGCCGATCGCGACCTTGGCCCAAGCCGGGTCAGCCAACGCGTCCAACGTCATCCTCGTGGCTCGCTCACGCAGCTCATCGGGGTACTTCCTTTTAAATCCCATAACAGAGATCCCTCCGTTCCATCACTACCCCATCAAACCCGGGGCGATTCCCCTTTGCGCACCAGGCGCGGGGTGAAGGTCCCGGCCCGGTCCCGGGGCACCACAGGTCTCAAAAGGGCCCCACCTCAGAGTCCACCGTCTTGGACGTGGTCCCGTTCCTGGCGTTACCACGAGCCTGGGAGGTTGGCTCGCCCTTGTCGTAACCCAGGTGCTCGCTCAAGCCAAGCGGCCAGGCCCCTCTCCAGGGCCTCCTTGACCAGTGCCGGCAGCAGGCCATCAACCCCAGTCATGTTCACCTGCCCGGCATCAGGTCTGCTCAAACAAGCCATCCAGAGCCCCAGCCGAGCGCAGCTGGTCGACTACATCCCGACCACCAGCAGGCGCCCTGTTGTCATCATCAGTAGCAGTCATCAGTATCAGTCCTTCCACAAAAGCTTACACAAACCATTGAACAGGCTCCCACCGGCTGACGGTGGCAGGCGAGACCTGGAAGCGTTCGGCCGCCCGGCGCACGGGCCAGCCTTCTTCCACCACCAGACGGGCAAGACGACGGCGCCCCTCAGGGGTCAGCGGTGCGTTAGCGTGGGCCATGAAGGCCTCCGGTCAGTGATGCGAGTGTGTCAACCCACATCCTGCCGGAGGCCTTCACACAACCTCAGCACTGTTCACAACCTCCCAAGGAAGTACAGGTAGGTCCCTTACCCAAGGGAAACGATCTGTCGCGCTGGGGCCAGACAGACCTCGAGGTCGTCGCCAACACGCTTGGGCAATCGTCCCAGAAAAGTCCAAGACTCCAGCCGAGGTGTTCAAGGAGTAACTACAATCAATGCAATCAACCGGTGTTACAGCCATCAGTCGAACCTGCCCAACCCGCTATTCTTCACTACGAAGGTGTCCTTCCCCCCTGGAGTTCTCGGGTATCAGCAACCCGCATTATTGCAAGCGAAGCGACACCTTTACCTCCTTTTATCACCTCAATGATGAAATCTCGAGACTAAAGTACTGACCGGAAGAATGTCTGGGTGCGTTCGGCCTGCGGGTTTTCCAGGACCTTGACGGGGTCACCGGACTCGCAGATGACACCGCCGTCCATGAAGATCAGCTGGTCGCCGACCTCCCGGGCGAAGCCCATCTCGTGGGTGACCACGACCATCGTCATGCCGGAGGCGGCGAGGTCCTTCATTACCTGCAGCACCTCACCGACCAGCTCGGGGTCCAGGGCCGAGGTCGGCTCGTCGAAGAGCATGAGCTCGGGGTCCATCGCCAGGGCCCGGGCGATCGCCACCCGCTGCTGCTGACCGCCGGAGAGCTGGGAGGGGTAGTGGTCGAGTCGGTCACCCAGCCCCACCCGCTCCAGCAGCTCGATGCCGCGTTCACTGGCCTTGTCCTTCGGAGTCTTCTTGACCAGGACCGGTGCCTCCATGACGTTCTGCAAAGCCGTCATGTGGGGGAAGAGATTGAAACGCTGGAAGACCATACCGATCTTGGCGCGCTGAGCAGCACGGGCCTTGTCCGACAGGGCGTGCAGCTCAATGCGCCCCCTACGCTCGACCTCACGCATCCCGATGAGCTCGCCGTCGACCTTGACCTGCCGGCGTCGATGGACTCCAGTTCATTGATACAGCGAAGCAGAGTCGACTTCCCCGAGCCCGACGGGCCGATGAGGACCGTCACCGAGCCGGGCGGGACGATGAGGTCGATGCCCCGCAGCACGTGCAGCTCGCCGAAGAACTTGTGCAGGCCGCTGATCTCGACCTTGGGAGTGGCAGCTGCCGCCTGGGCGGATGTACTCATGGGGTGACCTCCAGGAAGGGGTTGTTCTTGGTGGTGTGCGCATCGAGAATGGCCTGCTGGCGGGCCGACAGGCCCCGGCCCGAGGAGGCGGAGGACTTGTCAGGGTCAAAGCCCTTGCCGTAGTAGCGCTCGATGTAATGCTGCCCCACCATGAGGATCGAGGTGATGACGATGTACCAGATGGCCGCAACAATGAGTAGTGGAATTGTCTGATAGGTTAATGAAGCATACGACTGCGATGTTGAGGTCAAATCAAGGGTGAAGGGAACTGCCAACGCGAGCGACGTCGTCTTGAGCATGGAGATCGTCTCGTTGCCGGTGGGCGGGACGATGACCCTCATCGCCTGCGGAAGGACGATCCTGCGCAGGATCTGGCTCCTGCTCATGCCCAGGGCCCCGGCGGCCTCGCTCTGGCCCTTGTCTACCGAGTTCAGGCCGGAGCGGACGATCTCGGAGAGGTAGGCGCCCTCGTTGATGCCCAGTCCCAGGACCGCCGCGACGAAGGGGGTGAAGACGGTCGTCGTCTTGAAGGTCAGCAGCTCGGGGCCGAAGGGGATTCCCAGACTCAGCTTCTGGTAGAGCGCGGACAGCGCCCCCCAGAACACGAGCTGGGTGTAGATCGGGGTGCCGCGGAAGAACCACAGGTAGGCCAGCGCCACCCAGCGCAGGACCGGGTTGGAGGACTGGCGCAGGATCGCCGTGGTGACCGCAAGCACGATGCCGATGGCCATGGCCATGAAGGTCAGCAGCAGTGTCCATCCGACGGCCTTGACCACGTGGACCTCACGCAGGAAGAACCAGACCGTGGACCAGTGGAACTTCTCATTGGTGACCAGGCCGTGGATGAGCATGGCCCCTAGAACCGTCACGATCGCGGCACTGATCCACGTCCCCGGGCGGGGGACGGGCTTGGGGTTGTTGAGGACGACCTTGTCGTCCTCAGAGGCGGGTGAGGCGGTCACGGCTCACTCCTTCACTGCGGGATTGAGTTCTGCGGTGGTCAAGGCGGCGTCCTTCACGCCCCAGTTGTCCAGGATCTTCTGCCAGATGCCCTGGTCCATGAGGTACTGGATGGCGGCCTGGATCGCGGCGGTGAACTTCGGGTCGGCCTTGGAGGTCACCACTCCCTGGGGTGCGGCGTCCTCGACCTCGCCCAGGGTGACGACCTGGCCGTCGGTCAGCTCGACGGCGTATCCGGCCACGGTGGAGTCGGAGTAGGTGGCGTCGATGGTGCCGCCCACCAGGCCGGTGGTGGCCTCGGACTGCTTGGAGTAGGAACGTACGGACAGCACCGCCTTGCCCTCCTTGGCGCATTTCTCGGCGGCGCTGCGCATGGTGGTCTCCTGGGCGGTTCCCACCTGGACACCGACGGTCCGTCCGCACAGCTTGAGGTGGTCGGAGGTCTCAATGCCCTTGGGGTTGCCGGCCTGGACGTTGAATCGGGAACCCACATTGATGTAGGCGGTCATATTGACCTCCGCGATCCGCTCGGGAGTGACGGTGAAGGAGGAGATGCCCGCGTCGTACTTCGAGCCGATCGAGGCGATGATGGAGTCGAACTCGGCGGTGTGCACCGTGCCCTTGACGCCCAGGACGGCGGCGATCGCGTTGGTCAGGTCGACGTCGTAGCCGACGGCCTTGCCCGAGGGATCGAGGAACTTCCGCCGGTGCGTAGTCCGTGGACGCCGCCACGTTGAGGACGCCGTCCTCGAGAGCGCCTTGGGGGAGCTTGGCGATGATGTCGGGCTGCGCCTGGATCGAGGAGGTGTCGTAGGAGTGGATCTGCGAGCTCCGGTGCGCGTTCCAGTCAGCGGCGTTGGTGCATCCGCTGAGGACCAGGCAGGCTGTGGCTGCCAGCCCGAGGGCGGCGTGTTGGCGGATCCTCATTGTGGGATCTCCTCTTCGGAGTGGATCAAGACAAAGAAAGAATATCCGCAATGCAGTATAGATATGCAAGTAGGGAGGGTGGCGTACAGCACGACGGCGGCCCTGAGCCTCGTGCGTAGGAGGCTCAGGGCCGCCGTCTGAGCTGAGTCAACAACTCACAGGTCGTAGTAGAGCTGGAACTCGTAAGGGTGGGGGCGCAGCCGCAGCGGCTCGATCTCGTTGGTGCGCTTGTACTCGATCCAGGTCTCGATGAGATCAGGGGTGAAGACGTCCCCCTCGGTGAGGAAGTCGTGGTCATCCTCCAGGGCCTCCAGGGCCTGGTCCAGACTGTCGGGGAGCTTGTCGATGTCGAAGTACTCCTCGGGAGCGAGCTCGTAGAGGTCCTTGTCGATGGGCTCACGGGGCTCGATGCGGTTGCGGATGCCGTCGATACCCGCCATGAGTACGGCGGCGAAGCACAGGTAGGATTGGAGGACGGATCCGGTACGCGGTACTCCACCCGCTTGGCCTTGGGGGAGGAGCCCGTGACCGGGATGCGGATGCAGGCCGAGCGGTTACGGGCCGAGTAGACCAGGTTGACCGGGGCCTCGAAACCGGGGACCAGGCGGTGGAAGGAGTTCACCGACGGGTTGGTGAAGGCCAGCAGTGCCGGGGCGTGAGCCAGGATCCCGCCGATGTACCAACGAGCGAGGTCCGAGAGCTGGCCGTAGCCCCGCTCGTCGAAGAACAGCGGTTTGCCGTCCTTCCACAGCGAGTGGTGGGTGTGCATGCCGGAGCCGTTGTCGCCGAAGATCGGCTTGGGCATGAATGTGGCCGTCTTGCCGTTGCGCCAGGCCTCGTTCTTGATGATGTACTTGAACTTCATCATGTCATCACCCGCCGCGAGCAGAGAGCTGAAGCGGTAGTTGATCTCCTGCTGTCCGGCAGTGCCGACCTCGTGATGCGCCCGTTCGATCTCCAGGCCGGAGGTGAGACAGGTGCGGACCATGCGATCGCGGATATCAGCCATCTGATCGTTGGGTGAGACGGGGAAGTAGCCGCCCTTGAAAGCGGTCTTATAACCCTTGTTGCCGCCCTCCTCCTCACGACCGGTGTTCCAGGCCGCCTCGGAGGAGTCGATGGCGTAGAAGGACTCGGCCGGTGAGGACTCGTAGCGCACCGAGTCGAAGAGGTAGAACTCGGCCTCCGCTCCGATATAGCAGGTGTCGGCGATTCCGGTGGAGCGCAGGTAGTCCTCCGCCTTGGCGGCGATCGAGCGAGGGTCGCGCGAGTAGACCTCATCCGTGAAGGGATCGACGATCGAGAAGTTGACGACCAGGGTCTTCTCCTCACGGAACGGGTCCAGGAAGGCTGTGGTCACATCGGGAACCAGCTTCATGTCCGACTCGTGGATCGCGGTGAAGCCTCGGATTGATGAGCCGTCAAACATGAGGCCGTCGGTCAGTGCCTCGTCCTTGAAAGCGGCCACAGGAATGGTGAAGTGCTGCATGACGCCGGGTAGGTCGCAGAACCGCACATCGACCAGCGCGACATTCTCCTTCTCGATGAACGTCAGTGCCTCGGATGCGTCCTTGAACATATCTCCTCCAAGTGGGAACGGCGCACATACTCCACACGTATGCACTGCGGCTGACATCGGCAACTATATTGACGCTGCCGTGACAAAGGAATGGCGCCAGTGTTGCCTGAGTGTTTCGCCCGTTATTCTCCGGCCCCTTGAGGCGGCAGGCGCTGAGTGATGGAAGGTGGAGGTGACCCGGGAGGCGTTTCAGCGGCCGCGCATCGCACGGCGGTCGGGACGGACCCGATTCGGATCAATGTGCTTGGGAATCGGCAGGTTCTTGCCCGCCATCGACGTCAGGCGCTTGGAGACCTGCGTGATCTCGCTGTCGGTCAGCGAGGTGGGCTTGGTCGGAAGCCGGCGCAGCGTCTTGGACAAGTCGGTCAGACGTACCTGTCCGGCGTCAGTGCCCACCTGAAGGGTGTGGATGGGAACGGTCGACAGCAGCCGATGGACCTTGCGCTCCTCCTCGGCCAGCATGCGCCGGGTGCGGGTGCTCGGTCCCTCGGCGATGAGAACGACCCCGGGGCGTCCCACAAGCCGCCACACGAGGTCCTGATCCTTGGTGAAGGCCACAGGCTCGGACTCGACGTACCAGCCTCGGCCGATCTGGTCCAGAACGGCCTTCGCCGCTCCCGGCATTCCCTCGATCTGGGAGTAGGAGGCGCGACGCACGGTGACAGACAGGATGATCATGTCAACCATGAGCGCCATGAGGATGCCCAGGAACAGCCAGTACCACAGGGACATTCCGCTGGCGAACGATATTGCCAGGCCCACGGCGACGCAGACGACGGTCGCCGCCAGCATCGCCCACCCGATCCACGGATAGCTGCGCCGCGAGATCGTGTAGGAGTCCTTGATGTTCTGAAGGTACTGAGCCAGCCGGCGCTTCTTCTTCGGCTGGGGGGACTGGGCACTACTCACGGGCACACAATAGACGACGTCGCTGGCCGGCACACACGGTCTCGCCGTCAGCGTGCCTGGCTGGAACGCATCGATAATCCGGCTACGTGGGAGTGGCGATCCGTCTTCAGCAGGCGGCGACGAGGTGGGGATGGGCTCCCAGCAGGGCCGACGCCTCCTGGCGGGCGGTGGCGGGCTCGGCGAGCTGCGACAGGTGCTCAGGGATGGGGCGGCCGCGCTTGACCATGGCCCGTCCCCACAGCATCCCGGCACGGTAGGAGGATCGCACCATGGGCCCGCTCATCACGGCGGCGAATCCGATCTCCTCGGCCAGACGGCTGAGATCCACGAACTCCTGGGGCTTGACCCAGCGGTCAACAGGGTGGTGAAGCTTGGAGGGGCGCAAGTACTGCGTGATGGTGAGGATGTCGCAGCGCGCCTCCACCAGGGCGGCCATGGCCGCCTCGATCTCGTCGCGGGTCTCGCCCATGCCCAGGATGAGGTTGGACTTGGTGACCAGACCCGCTTCCGCGGCGGCCGTGATGACGTCGAGACTGCCCTGGTAGGAGAAGGCCGGTCGGATCCGCTTGAAGATGCGTGGGACCGTCTCCAGGTTGTGGCCGAGAACCTCGGGGCGCGAGGAGAAGACGTCCTCCAGGGCCTCCGGGTTGCCCCGGAAATCGGGGATGAGCAGCTCGACCCCGGTGCCCGGCGAGAGCTCGTGCACCTGGCGGGCGGTCTCGGCATAGAGCCAGGCGCCGCCGTCGGGACGGTCGTCACGGGCCACCCCGGTGACGGTGGCGTAGCGCAGCTCCATCTCCTTGATCGAGACCGCCACGCGCCTGGGCTCATCGACATCGTACTCGGTGGGGCGGCCGGTGGCGATGTCGCAGAAGTCGCAGCGCCGGGTGCACATCTCTCCGCCCACCAGGAAGGTGGCCTCACGGTCGTTCCAGCACTCGTAGATGTTGGGGCAGTTCGCCTCGGCGCACACCGTGTGCAGGCTCTTCTCCCTCACCAGGCCGCGGACCGCCTGGTAGGTGTCGGAGACGACGGCGCGGGTGCGCAGCCAGTCGGGCTTGGACTCGATGGGTGTCTGGGCGTTGCGCGCCTCGACCCGCAGGAGCTTGCGTCCCTCAGGGGCCACGGTGGTGCTCACGTCTACCTCTCCTCGCCGACGACGTTTCCACAGGGAGTCTAGTACTCTCCCGAGGCTTATAGGACCTCCGACCTAGGAGTGACTCCTGTTGTCACGTGGTGTCCGCCACCAAGGGGGTCAGATGATTCTCTAGGGCAGAGACCAATGCGTTCGCGGGAGCGCTGGTCGACAGGTGATGGCCGGTCTCCGCGCTCAACGAGGTCACGCCGGCGTCGTCGATTCCGCAGGGAATGATGCGATCCAGGGAGAAGGCCTCCAGATCCGGATCGACGTTCAGGCCGATTCCGTGCATCGTCACACCGCGGGCGACTCTCACCCCCAGGGCGCAGATCTTGCGCTCGGGACGCGGGAGCCGGTCGGCTCCGCCCGCGGTCTCAGGATCGGCCGGCAGCCAGACCCCGGAGCGCTCCTCGACGCGGATCGTCTCCAGGCCGTAGAGGCCGCACACTCGATCACGGCGGCTTCCAACGCCCGCACGTAACGGATGACGTCAATCGGCTGGGCCAGGCGCAGGATCGGGTAGACGGTCAGCTGGCCCGGCCCGTGCCAGGTGGTCTTGCCGCCCCGGTCCACGTCGACCACTGGTACGTGCCCCGGCTCGACGACGTCGGCACTGGGCCGCTCCCAGGAGTGGGTCCGCCTGCCGACGGTGTAGACCGGCTCGTGCTCCACGAGCAGGAGCGTGGAGGGACGCCGTCCCTCCACGACCTCGGCATGGAGATCCCGCTGCCGCTGCCAGCCCTCATGGAAGGGGATGAGCCGGGAACCGAGCTCCATGTCCTCGCGCAGCACGGGCGTAGTCTACGTGACCACAACCGGAACCGGAGTTCGAGTTATCCACAGGCCGGTCGAATGGGCTGGTCATCCCGCAGCGCCGTGATGACCATGGAATGCATGAGCCCGATGACGTGCCCCCGCCCTGCCGACCGCCCTCGAGACGGCGCCTCCAACCGTGCGCGGCCCCGGCGCCGTCCCGTGCCTCGACGTCGGCCTCGCCGTGCCGGCGCCGCTCGCCCGCCCTCGCTCCCGACATCCGACGCCGAGCCGAGCATTCCCGACTCGGCGCTCAGTGCCCTGTCGCAGCAGGGCTACACCATCGGCGAGGTCATGGGACGCTCCACGGCCCCCAGCGCGCCTCGTCGCGGTCTGGATGCGCAGGGCCATCATGTGGTCATCCGGGTCGTCGACCTGCCCCAGGGACGCGCAGGTGCGGCCGTCCTGCGACGCCTGGCCGATCTGCGCGTCCTGCGCCACCCCGGTCTGGTGACCATCCGGGAGGTGGTCTCGCTGCCCGAGCACCGTGCGGGCGTCATCATGGACCTCGTCGAAGGGGCGGGACTCGACGTGGTTCTGGGGGCGCGGGGAAGGTTGAGCGCCTCCTACCTGGCCACGCTCCTGGACGTTCTGGGCTCGGCACTGGCCTACCTGCATGAGCACGGTGCGGCCCACGGTGACGTATCGACCGGCAACGTCCTGGTGACCACGGAGGGGCAACCGGTCCTCGTCGACCTGCTGGGCTCCGTCATGGAGACGGGCACGCAGGAGTATGCCGCGCCGGAGCGTCTTGCCGGTGCTCCGGCGTCCGCGGCCTGCGACGTCTACGCCCTTGCTCGTCTGCTGACCGAGTGCTCGGGGCAGGGAGGTGCCGCCCACCGGCGTCTGGCGGGGCTCCTGACCGACGCTCTGGCCGAGGACCCCGCCGACCGTCCCACGGCCCGGGACCTGACCGCCCGAGCGCCTCAGCTGGGGAACGCCTCACCCATCGAGCTGCCCGACGGCGCCCGCCTCGCTGCAGGCTCTCTGCGAGCAGCGGCCCGCACCCCGACTCGCACGGTCGGCTCCAGGCTCAGACCTCAGGCCAGGGCGGACGCCCGGCCGATGACGAAGCGCGAGCCCCGAAAGGACCGTGGCGGCACCGGCCGCACCGGGCGAGGGCCTGCGGCCATACGGTGGGGGAGAAGAGGAGGAGCGGGGCGCACACGTTCCCGCGCCTGGGGGCTTGCGGCGGCAATGCTGGCGGCCGTCTGCCTGGCTGCCTGGGGGCCTGCCAAAGCACTGGTGTCGTACAGGCCCGCATGGGCGCTCGGTGCGGCCACGAGCCCATCGAGCCCGGCGCGACCGGTGGCCTCCGCCCTCCCCGCGGGAAGTCCATCTCCCGTCGCCGCCGGAAGTCCGGCCGCAACGGCGTCGACACCGGGTCCTGGCGGGAACGGTGGCTCGGACATGGCGAGTGTCGTCGTCGGACTGTCCGCGGCTCGAGACCGGGCCCTCATGGCCGGCGATGCGACAGCGCTGGCGGCCACGACGGTACCGGGGTCGCCCGCGGCCGAAGCCGACACCCGGGTTCTCACCGAGCTGCTCGACTCCGGTGAAGGCGTCGGGGAGCTGCACACCTCCATCAGCCAGGTCGCTGAGGTGACGCTGCCTGACGACGCGGCAGCACAGTGGCCCAGTGCCAGAGCGCTGCAGGTGACGCTGTCTCAAAGTGCCTCAACGCGTTCGGGACCTGAGGGAACGCGGACGGTTCCGGCCCTCCAGCCCCGGCAGGTCGTGCTCGTTGTCGTCCCGGCGCCGTGGCGCGTCGCCGACATTCGAACCGTGGAGTGACCCCCAGGTGCGCCGCCCGCCAGGCGTGGTCGATGATCGGTGCGGACTCGGGGTGGGGACGGCCCGCGTGGGGCTCAGTAGGGCTCGGTCAGGATTGACGTGTAGCCCTCGTGCTCGAGCACGTGCCGTGTGTCGGCCACCATTGCCGCTGAGCCGCACAGGTAGACGTCCGTGCCGTCGGGTCGAGTTGGAGATCGTGAGCGAGTGCGGTGACGGCCTGGGTGACTCGTCCGTGGAACGCGTCCGGCACCTCCTCGCGACTCAGGCAGCGCACCACAGTCCCCGGCATCGGAGAACTGATCATGGTGGTCAGGTCCTCCTCCTGGTGACGGCACCCGAAGAGCAGCGTGTCGTGCTCCAGGCCGGGAGCCTGAGCGAACATGGCCAGCATGGGGGCGATTCCCGTGCCGGTGGCGATGAACAGGCGGCGCCTGCCCGAGTCGGCGAGCCCGAATCCGCCCAGGGGCAGCTCGACCACCGTACGTGCACCCGTGTCCACGTTCTCGATGAATTGGGATCCTCGGCCGCCTGTCCGGGTGGAGATGAGCAGACGAAGACGATCCTTCTCCAGTCCCGCGATCGAGTAGTCGCGCCATGCGTCATCACCCACGTGCAGGCGGGCGAACTGTCCTGGCGTCCACGGGCCGATCCTGCCGTCCAGCTGCAGCACCGCCTCCCACACGCTGGGAGTCAGACGACGCTTGGAGACCAGGGTGGCACGGTGCTTGCCCTCGGGCAGCGCGTGTCCTCCGCGAGAGGCGGAAGGTGTGGGGGGCGTGCGCAGGGCGGAGGTGATGGTGGGATACCCACGCGGCCCGAGGACCTGGCACGCGGCCGCCACCCCGCCCATCATGGCTCCCGCGATGCCGGTGCTGCCGGCATCCTGGCCGGAGAGGAACAGGCCGGGAACTGCTGTGCGAGGTCCCAGAGGCCGGGACCGGTACCTCAGCGGAGTGGCAGGAGGTCCGTAGAAGGCGCCGGCAGGGTGGGCGGTGTAGTGCTCGTAGGTCAGAGGCGTGGAGGTCTCCGCGTAGTCCACGAGTCCGGTCAACCCCGGAGCCGCGCTCTCAGCCAGCTCCAGCATGCCGCGGGCGATACGCTCCTTCAGGGCTGAGTACTCGGGGCCACGGTGTCCTCTGGGGTGCTCGGCCCACTGCTGGAAGGCTTTCACGTCACAGAAGGAGATGAGTTCGGCGGTGTGCGGGGACTCGCCGGACTTCATGGAGGGGAAGGAGACGAAGACGTCGTGAGGATGACCCTCGAGCAGCGAATCGTTGCTCCTCTGTGAGCCCTCGTGATCGAGATCCCGGTTGACCCAGATGTTGCCGCCATCGATGCCAATACTGCGTGGGTCATCACGCAGTCGCAGGAACACACTGACCGCTGATGTGCCAGTGCCCAGATGCTCCAGGGTGCGGCGTGCTGACTCGGTGCGCCGCCCGATCTCACCGAATGTGGGCAGCAGGCGGTTGAAGGTGTTGGAGGCGCCGATGGCGGAGACAATGACAGGGGCACGGTAGATGCGTTCCCGTACCTGCGCGCCGCGGTGGTCCATGACTCGGACCCCGACGGCCGCCCCGTTCTCGGTAAGGATCTCCGTCGCCTCCTGAGCGACGCGGACGGCGCCTCCGGCCTGCTCGATACCCTTCTCGATAGTGCGGGCGATCCGAGCGCTGCCACCGCGGGGAAACCAAGCGCCCTGGAGGTAGTGGGAGACGATCAGCGCATGCACGGCAAAGGCTGATCGGGACGGCGGCAGCCCGTAGTCCCCCCCACTGGCTGGCCAGGACGGCCTTGAGCTCGGGGGAGCGGAAGTGGGCATCCAGATACGCCTTCGTCGTCCCGGTGGCTCGTCGTCCTCCCAGACGCTGAGCCGCTCTGAGCAGCGAGGCCGCGGCTCGGGGGACCATCCCCTGGACGAAGCCCAGTGTCAGCCACCGTGTCACCCGGCGAACATCCTGGAAGTAACGGCGGATTGCTCTGGCCTCCTGAGGGAAGGCGGCAACCAAGTCATGCTCGTACCGAACCGGATCACTGCTAACGCGCAGGTCCACTCCCGGGTAGACGAACCTGTCATAGGCGTCGGGCATGCGGTTCCACTCCAGCTCTCCGCCGGAGAGATAGTCGAAGTAGGCACGGCCCTGGCTTCCGGGGCCGACCTGCCCGATGTAGTGCACCCCCACGTCCCAGGAAGCGCCATCGCGCCGGAAGGTGTGAGTCAGGCCGCCCGGTTCCGTATGCCGCTCAAGGACGAGGACTCGTTTACCGGCGGCGCGCGCCAGCAGTCCGGCAGTCGTCAGGCCTCCGATACCCGAACCGATCACGATGACGTCGTAGGACATCCTTACCCCTCACATACTAGACAGTGTCAAGTCAGCATAGCAGTGAACTGGACACTGTCTAGTAGTGCGGTTCTAGACTTCTGCCATGACCTCTGAACCGACAGGCGCCTCAGGGCGCCGCGGCGGCCGGGACCTGCGCTCCGAGTTGCTGCGAACCAGCAGGCAGCTCCTCGATGAATCTGGCCCCAGTGCACTGAGCATGCGGGAGGTCGCGCGTCGTGCCGGCTGTACGCACCAGGCTCCTTACCACTACTTCGCCAACCGTGAGGCCATCCTGGCGGCTTTGGTGTGTGAGGGCTTCGATGAGCTCGCCGACATGCTCGCTGCGGCGCACGAGGGGCTTGGGAGCGCGGATCTGCATGCGATCCTGGTGGCCTCGGGAAACGCTTACGTCGAGTTCGCGCTACGTCACCCCGGGGTGTTCCGGGTGATGTTCCGGCCCGATGTCTGCGATCCCGAGCGCTTTCCGGAGGTGGTGCAGGCCGGTGAGCGTGCGCGTCATGAGCTGGCCCGTCTGGCGAGGGCCATGATGGGCGATGGTGCTCAGCTCGAGGTTGAGGTCCTGATCTGGTCCGGCGTGCACGGCCTGGCCTCGTTACTGCTCGACGGGCCGTTGGTGGGCGAGTTCGGCTCGATGGAGGAGCGCATCGACTTCGCTCGAGGTGTCGTCGGCCTGGTCGAGGTGCCCGTGGTTGACGGGGGCTGTGGGTGCGGGAATCGGCATAGTGGTGGGTGTGCGGCGGAAGCGGAAGGGCGTTCGGTCTCCTGACTGAATGTCGTTGTCGGAGGTGAATAGCAACAAAAGTTGACAATATAGTTCTGTCAACCTATGTTGCTTGTATGGATGCGCTCACTGCAGCCACCGAAGCTGCTGACACCACTCGCCCCGAGGATGGGCTACGAGCCGTGGCGGCTCTGCGACGACTGACGGACAGCCTTGAGCTGCGCAGGTCGAGGCCGCTCTGCGCGCGGGCATGGGGTGGAGCGAGATGGCCTCCTGTCTTGGAGTGTCTCGTCAGGCGGTCCACAAGAAGTACGCCAAGCGAGTTCAGCCCGGTTTGGCCCCGACCCGGAGGAGATGACGATGCCTGCTGTTGCCCACTACCTGACCTGGCTCGAAGCCATGCGCACGGAGGCCGCGCGCCTTCGTCACCGGGAGGTCGAGCCGGAGCACATGCTCCTCGGTCTTCTCGCACAAGGCGGGACGGCTGCAGCCGTCCTGGCGGCTCAGGGCGTGACTCTCGCGCGAGCGCGCGCCGCCGTCGACGAAATGACTGATACGGACCTTGCGCGCGTGGGCATCAACCTTTTCGACACTCTCAGACCTGTGCCGATCGCCACTGAAGAGCTGGCCGTGAGGGCAGGAGAGGAGATCCCTCTCTCGGACGCTGCTGCCGAGCTCATTGACAGTAAGGGGACTTCGTTAAGCACCAGCACACAGGCTCTGCAAGCCCTCATCTCCTCATCCGCCGCTCCGCTCCAGCCCCCTGCTGTCAGGCTCCTTACTCGCTGCGGTGTCGATGTCGACCGCCTGCGTACTGAGCTCACTGAGATGGTGGCCGATCAGGAACCAGCTCTGGGACGCTACCGGATGACTGATGAGTACCGTGGGTACGGCCTGGATCGGGAGCTGAGTCAGGAACGCTTCATCTCAGCTCCGGTAGCCCGTCTGGCCACCCTGCTCTGTGACCCGAACCGGCTCACGTGGTGGGTTCTGCCCCGACAGCAGCTCGTTGAGGTTCTCTCCGACGGGGCCGTGCAGAGGGTGGAGGGGCGCCGCCGAACCGGCTTCCTGAGGTGGCGGCTGGAAACATCCGTGGCCGCAAGGGTTACCTGGTCGTGCACCGTCGTCTCAGGGCCTCGCGATGGTGAGGTGGCATTCGTTCGTGACCTTCACCTGATCAAGACGCCGGGCGGCACTCGTGTCCGTTTGGTTCTGGCGCATCGCACATGGGGGCGGCTGGGAGCGCTGCTGTACCCGTTCTTCTGGCGAGGAACTCGTCTGGGGCTGGACAACACGCTCGCCGGTATCGCACGGGCTGGGGCAGAGGACTCCTGAGCCGAGCCGCGAACCCGGGAACGGACCGAGGTGGTTGTCATGCGCCCGATCATCGGGAACCGATAGACCGGGTACAACGAACGGGGCCCCGCACCGTGATGGTGCGGGGCCCCGTTGACGGCCTAGCTTGCCGAGGGCAGGCTCACAGACCCAGCTCGCCGCCGAAGTCGCCTTCCTCGAGGCGCTTCTTGACCGTCATGAGGTAGCGGGCCGCGTCCGCGCCGTCCACCAGTCGGTGGTCGTAGGACAGGGCCAGGTAGCACACCGAGCGGATGGCGATGACCTCGCCGCCATCGGCGTCCTTGATGACGCGGGGCTGGCGCTGGATGGCGCCCAGGCCAAGGATCGCCACCTCCGGCTGGTTGATGATCGGGGTGTCGAACAGAGCACCGCCGCTGCCGGTGTTGGTGATCGTGAAGGTCGAGCCGCTGAGCTCGTCGGGGTTGACCTTGTTGTCCCGGGTGCGGGCGGCCAGGTCATTGATGCGCTTGGCCAGCCCGGGGATGTTGAGATCCCCGGCATTCTTGACCACGGGCACGAGCAGGCCGCGCGGCGTGTCCACCGCGATGCCAACGTGCTCGACGTCGTGGTAGGTGACGTTCTTGCCCTCGATGGAGGCGTTGATCTTCGGGTGGGCCTTGAGAGCCTCCGTGGCCGCCTGGACGAAGAAAGGCAGGAAGGTCAGCTTGGTGCCGTTCTTGGCCAGGAAGTCGTTCTTCGCGCGGGCCCGCAGCGCGGCCACGCGAGTCACGTCCACCTCGACAACAGTGGTCAGCTGGGCGGAGGTCTGCAGGGAGTCGATCATGCGATCGGCGATGACCTGACGCAGGCGGCTCATCTTCTCCGTGCGGCCACGCAGGGTCGTGTCCACCTCGGGCTTGGCCGAGGCCGGCTTAGCGGCAGGTGCCGGCGCCTCAGCGGCTGGAGCAGCGGCGGATGCGGCAGCGCGAGCCTCCTCAGCGGCCTTGGCGGCTGCCTCCACGTCCTGCTTGCGGATGCGGCCGCCCACGCCCGTGCCGGTGACGGTGGACAGGTCCACGCCCTTGTCCTTGGCGAGCTTGCGCACGATCGGCGTGACGTAGAGCCCGTGGCTCCAGAGCTCACCGGTGCCGGGGCGGTGGGTGCAGGCGCCTCGGCGGCCGGAGTCGGGGCCGGTGCGGGAGCCGGGGGCTCGGGAGCGGCCTCGGGCGCAGGGGCTGCCGGTGCCGGGGCGGAACCCGCCTCGGAGGGGTCGCCGATGATGGCAAGGACGGTGCCGACCTCGACGGTCTCGTCCTCGGGGACGCGGATCTCCAGCAGGACGCCGGATGCGGGGGAGGGGACCTCGGTGTCCACCTTGTCGGTGGCGACCTCCAGCAGGGGCTCGTCGGCCTCGACGGTGTCTCCCACGGCCTTGAGCCAGGAGGAGACCGTCCCCTCGGTGACGGACTCACCCAGAGCCGGCATCGTCACCTCAGTGCCCTCGGCCGAGCCACCGGCCTGCGGGGCGGTGGGTGCAGGCGCCTCGGCGGCCGGAGTCGGGGCCGGTGCGGGAGCCGGGGGCTCGGGAGCGGCCTCGGGCGCAGGGGCTGCCGGTGCCGGGGCGGAACCCGCCTCGGAGGGGTCTCCGATGATGGCAAGGACGGTGCCGACCTCGACGGTCTCGTCCTCGGGGACGCGGATCTCCAGCAGGACGCCGGATGCGGGGGGAGGGGACCTCGGTGTCCACCTTGTCGGTGGCGACCTCCAGCAGGGGCTCGTCGGCCTCGACGGTGTCTCCCACGGCCTTGAGCCAGGAGGAGACCGTCCCCCTCGGTGACGGACTCACCCAGAGCGGGCATCTTCACGGACTCTGACATTGCTGTCTTCCTTACTCTCGTCTAGCTGGATCAGCCGTGGTTGTGCAGCGGCTTGCCGGCGAGGGCCATGGCGGCCTCGCCGAGGGTCTCGTTCTGGGTGGGGTGGGCGTGGACCAGAGCGGCGACGTCGTCGGCGTCGGCCTCCCAGGACACCATGAGCTGGCCCTCACCCACCTGCTCACCCATGCGGGCGCCGATGGCGTGGAAGCCCAGGATGGGCCCGTCCTTGAGGGAGACGAGCTTGACGAAGCCCTGGGTCCCCAGGATCTGGCTCTTGGCGTTGCCGGCCACGTTGAACTCCGCGGAGGTGATGTTGTCCTTGCCGTGGATCTCGGCTGCCTTGGCCTCCGACAGACCCACCGAGGCGATCTCGGGCTCGCAGAAGGTGACCTTGGGGACCAGAACGTCATCGACCGGGGTGGGGTCCAGGCCCGCGATCTTCTCCGCCACGACGATGCCCTGGGCGAAGCCGCGGTGGGCCAGCTGGACACCGGGAACGATGTCGCCCACGGCCCATACGCCGGGGACGTTGGTGCGACCGTACTCATCGGCCAGGACGAAGCCGCGGTCCATCGCGACCCCGACCTCCTCGTAGCCCAGGTTGGCGGTCGCCGGTCCGCGACCCACGGCGATGAGGAGGACCTCGGCCTCATGGGTCTTGCCGTCCTGGGTGCGCACGGTCACCCCGCCGTCGTGGCGCTCGACCGACTCGAACATCGTGTTGGTGCGGAAGGTGATCTTGCGCTTACGGAAGGCGCGCTCGAGCTGCTTGGAGATCGCCTCATCCTCATTGGGCACCAGATGGGGCAGCCCCTCGATGATGGTGACCTCGCTGCCCATGGACGCCCAGGCAGAGGCGAACTCCACCCCGATGACGCCTCCGCCCAGGATCACTGCCGAGGCGGGGACGTGGTCCATCTCCAGCGCCTCCTCGGAGGTAATGACGCCTCCGGAGATCTCCTGCCCGATGGTCTTGGAGCAGGAGCCGGAGGCGAGGACCACGTTGCGGCCGGTAATGCGACGGCCGTCAACCTCGACGGCGTCGGCTGCCACCAGGCGTCCCCACCCCTGGATCAGGTCGATGCCCCGCGAGGACACCAGGCCCTCAAGACCCTTGTGCATCCGCGAGACGATGCTGTTCTTGTACTTCTGGACGCCAGGCATGTCCACGCCCTCGAAGGCGGCCTTGATGCCCACCGTGGCAGCCTCGCGCACGGCATCAGCGGTCTCGGCGGCGTGCAGCAGGGCCTTGGTGGGCACGCATCCACGGTGGAGGCAGGTGCCCCCCCAGCTTGTCCGCCTCGATGAGGGCGACCTTGAGGCCCAGCTGGGCGCCGCGCAGGGCGGCGGCGTAGCCCCCTGATCCCGCGCCCAGAATGACCATGTCGTAGACGGTCTCTGTCACGAACTCACTCCTTGTTGGTTGGTCACGTCGCCCACGCGGGGCGGCTCGGCACGGAGCCATTGTTCCACCTGAAGAGGGCACGCAGGAGCCAGGGGGGTTGCTGTTTAGGGACCAGAGTCCTGAAAACGGGGTGATACGCATCACCGTACATGGGCGTTGTCGGCAACCATCCGTGCCGGGACCGCCCACGCAGGCCCCGGCACGGGCGCCGTCGACTCGTTGCCGACGGACGACGACTCAGGAGAGGATACTGACCTCGGCGGACAGCGAACGGAGCAGCTCCACCAGGGTGGAGACCCCCATGCCCGTCCCGCCGGTCGGAGTCAGCCCCCAGGGCGAGGAGTCGTTGTAGGCAGGGCCTGCGATGTCGAGATGCGCCCACGGTCGGCGCCCGACGAACTCGCGCAGGAACAGCCCGGCCGAGAGCATCCCACCGGCGCGCGAGCCGACCTTGGTGTTGCGCAGGTCGGCGAAGGGCGAGTCCAGGGTGGCGCGCAGATGCGCGGGCAGCGGCATCGGCCAGAAGGACTCTCCGGCCCGCTGCGCCGCGGCGACGACCTCCTCGCGAAGGTCCGGCGTCCCCATGACGGCGGCCACGTGGTCGCCCAGTGCCACGATCTGCGCCCCGGTCAGGGTGGCCACGTCCAGGACGGCATCGGGCTCCTCCTTGACGGCCCGGGCGAGGGCATCGGCCATGACCAGGCGCCCCTCGGCGTCGGTGTTGGTCACCTCCACGGTGGTGCCGTCGAACATCGTGATGACATCGCTGGGGCGCTGAGCGTCAGCCCCCGGCATGTTCTCGGCCAGCGCCAGCCATGCGGTGACGCGGATGGGCAGTGCCAGGCGCGCGGCCGTGACGATGGCGCCCAGTACGGTGGCGGCTCCCGCCATGTCGGACTTCATCTCCGGCATGGACGAGGCGGGCTTGAGGGACAGACCACCGGAGTCGAAGGTAATGCCCTTGCCGATGAGAGCGACGTGCTTGGGGTGGCCCGCCGCCCCATCGCCCTCGGTCTGCGAGCTCATCTGTTCGCCGGCAACCTCGGCGGCACGCACCGGCGACCACTCCAGACGGACCAGGCGTGCCGGGTGCACCGAGCCCTGAGCCACGCCGAGGATCCCTCCGAAGCCCTGCTCGACCAGTGCCGGGGCGTCCCAGATCTCAACTCTGATGCCGGCCTCCTGCCCAGCTGCGCGAGCCCTCTCGGCGAAGACCTCGGGAGTCAGCCGATTCGGCGGCTCATTGACCAGATCCCGGGTCAGCGCCGTGGCCTGGGCCAGGACCAGGGCTCCTGTCAGCGCCTCCTGCCCCTCGGGGGTGTCGGCCAGAGGAGAGACGATGGAGATGCTCTTGAGCGGGGAGTTCTTCTTCGAGATCGTCTCCTGTCCGGGGCGGTCCTCGTTCTTCGTCGCGCTCCAGGAATAGGCGCCCAGGGCGGCTCCGTGTGCGACGGCGGCTACCTGCTCCTCGGAGAGCGTGGGCAGTGCCAGGGCGGCGGAATCGGTCCCGGCCAGCGCCCGGGTGGCGCGTCCGGCGGCCCGGCGCAGAAGACCGGTCTGGTCGTAGCCCAGCGCGGCCTCGTCGTCGGTGGTGACGGCAAGCGGGTCGGTGTCGGCCCATCCTGTTCCGACGCCGACCACAAGGATCGTCGCCGGTCCCCGGTAGCTCTCGGTGGTCACCGAGGAGGAGGGCAGGCGCACCACGGAGTCCTGAGCGCCCGAGAAGCCCAGAGCCGGCAGCAGGGTCGCAAGAGCATCGATGTCCAGGCCCTCCAGAGCGGTGCTCGAGGGCGGCTCGAGGCCCTCCAGGAGGATCTCGGGGGCCTCGGCCCCGTCCCTGCCCGGTGCTGCGGCCAGGACGAGCACATCGGCGTCGGCCTCGGCGCTGGAGGCTGCGTCCGACTCGACGCCGGCCGACTCGCCGGATCCGCTGCCCGTGCCGGTGGCACCTTCGGTGTTGTCCTCCTGAGCCACGGGGTCCTCCTCGTCGCTGTCGGAGTCTGCTTCAGGTCCTGCGTGGTGTCTGCCGAGCCGGCCCCGTCCCCGGTCGCGGGAGCCTCGGAGCTCTCAGCCTCCTCAACCGTGTCGACCTCGGCCTGATTGCTGAGGTCGGTATCCTTGCGGTCGTCGTCAGCCGAAGCGCGTGCGTTCAGGGATTTGGTCAACTTAATGGTGCTCACGTTGTGAATAGTAACGTTCTGGCATTGGTTGGAGGTTGAACTGGTGCTGCGCGTGCCGAAGGTCATCACACGGAAAGGTCGTTCCTCATGGACGAGCGCTCATCGGTACGTCCGGTTCAGGACACCCGCCGCCCCGCATACGGGTGGGGACGGATCCTGGTCGGCGTCTTCGCCGTGTTCGGGGCGATCGTTCTCATTCCCTCCCTGACGACGCTGCTGAGAAGCCCCGATGAGGAGCCGGCGGTGTGGACCCTCAACGTCCTGGGGGGCGGTCTGTACATCCTGCTGGCCGTCTGCGTGGCCCACAACGGACGCCGGATGCGCAACATCGGCTGGATGTGCCTGGGGGCACTGGCCACCATGGCGGTGCTCATCGGCGTCCTCACCTTCCCCACCCCCTCACCGGCCGACCTCAGCGTCTCGGTGTGGGCCCACTGGGGCCGGTCCCGGTGGTACCTGCCCGCGATCCTCCCGGTGGTCGCCGCCGCGTGGATGTGGATGTCTGACCCCCGGCGCATCGTGGCCAACGCCGAGCGCATCACCGAGCTGTCCGACACCCTCACCGAGAGCATCACCGAGAAGGCTCGGGCGGTCCAGGAGGGCCGGACTCTCAAGACTCCTCGCAGTGGTCGGGACCGGTGAGGCTGTACACCGCGCCCTGAACGGTTCCTGAACGCGTCGAGTCCGGTGGACTCTCATCGGCGTCGGGAACGGCGCGAGCCGCGTGAGTTGATTCGGCTGATACGGCTGATCCTTCTGGTTCTGCGTGAGGGAACGGCCGGGAGTGCCATCTGTCCTGGAGACGTGAGCCCCAAGAGGTATAGGTGGCGGCGGCTGCGCGGGCCCGCGCCTGGACCTCGTAGATCCTTTCAACGACGATCCGTTGGGACACCCAGCCCACCAGCCTCTCCGTACTGGAGCCCGCAGTGCGGGCGACCACCGGAAGCGCCTCCAGACGGGTAGTGGTCAGGGCCTCGAGCACATCTGTCGCCTCGGCCTCGCCGAGCAGACGGTCATGGACCAGTGGCAGGTCCGCCACCGTCGCCGACCGGACGGTGGCGTCGTCGGACTCATCGCTCAGGAGCGCTTCGGCGAGCTGTGCGGCCGTCACGCAGCCGAGCAGCTCACGGGTGCCATCCTCTCCGGTTCTGACCACGGGTAGGACCGAGACGCCACGTCGGCTCATCAGGGAGGCGACGTCGCTGAGCAGCGCCGTGGCCTTGACCACGGCGGGCGGGTCCACCATGAGCCGGGAGGCGCGGGTGCGTCCCAGGAGCGTGGTGGTCATCGGGTCCTCGACATCCTCTCCGCGACGACGCAGCTCCTCGGTGAACAACGTGCCGCGAGACAGGAACCGGCTGATGAAGGTGGCCAGCACCGTGGCCAGCATGAGCGGAGCAGCAGCGCGTGCTGCCCGGTCATCTCGATGATGAGCAGGACCGCCGTCATCGGGGCGCGAGCCGCACCGGCGAACACCGCCCCCATGCCGATCACACCGAAGACCCCGGCGGCCGGCGCGTAGCTGGGAGCCACGAGGGTACCGAAGGCCGCACCGAGCGTCCCGCCGATGAACAGGGACGGTGCGAACACCCCGCCGACGAAACCCATCCCCAGGGTCAGGGAGGTCGCCATCATCTTGGCCACACACAGCACCAGCAGCAGCGTCAGGGCGTAGCGTCCCGCCAGCGCCCGGTTGAGGGCGGCCGACGACTCCCCGTACATCTCTGGCAGAACCAGGAGAACCGCGCCGACCGCGAACCCGCCGATGCCCGGTCGCGCCCAGACCGGAACGCCCAGCCTCTGCCAGGCGCGGGTCAGGGCGTCGAGCATGATGAAGCGAAGACGCATGAAGCCGATACCGACGCCGCCGCCCATGACTCCCAACAGCGCGACCCAGCCCAGCTGGGCGTCGCCGGACAGGTCCAGGTAGGGAAGCGACAGCGACAGCGTCGTTCCCAGCAGGTGATGAGACAGGACCGTTGAGGACACGCAGGCCAGAACGATGACGATGAAGGCGTCGGCGCTGAAGCCCATGAGGACGACCTCCAGGGCGAAGAAGGCCCCCGCCAGCGGAGCATTGAAGGCGGCGGCGATCCCAGCGGCCGTCCCGGCGGCAGCCAGGTGGCGGATCGAGAGCCTGGGCAGCTGCAGTCCCCGTCCGATGACGCTCGCCGTCGACGCGCCCAGCTCGGCGATCGGCCCCTCCGGACCGACCGAGCCTCCGCCTCCGATCGTCAGCGCGGCCGAGGTCGTCGTGGCCAGGGCCGGCAACGGTGCCATGGTCCCGTCGCCGTGGCGCGTCGACCAGATGACGCCGGCCACCCCGTGGCCCGTGGGCGTACGGCCCAGTCGGGACATCAACGGTCCCGTGAGGAGACCGGAGAGCACCGGAGAGACCAGGACGAACCAGGATCCCAAAGGAGCCAGGAGCCCGAACGATGGCCCCATGGACACGGTGTAGTCGTCGGCTCCGCTCAGCAACTGGGACCAGGCGTCGATTCCCAGCCGGAACAGCACCGCGCCCAGGCCTGAGACGAGTCCTACCAGCACCGCCAGGATGTAGAGGCCGAAGCGATGATGACGGAAGAGGCTGCCTGCGCGCCGCGACAGGGGCTGAGACAGCCTCTTCCAGAGGTGATCCATCAGTGCAGGTTCTCCACCTTGACCGTGAAGGTCTCCTCCTCATCCTGGCACTCGGCCTTGGAGCAGGCTCCGCCGATCTTCCACACCTGCCGGTAGAAGCTCAGCTCGGCCTCATAACGCCTCCGGATGTTCGCCGCCAGACGGAAGCCGTGGCCCTCACCCTGGAAGACCTCCAGGGCCACCGGCGCGCCGGCCTCCTTGAGGGCCTCATACATGGCGGTGGCCTGCTCGGCCGGGACGATCGGGTCCTCCGAGCCCTGGATGAGCAGCAGCGGGACGCTGATGTCCTCAATGTGGTTGATGGGGCTGCGCTCATCCAGGAGCGGGTCGTCGATGTCCTGGGTGCCTATGAGCTGGCCGATGTAGTGCGACTCGAACTTGTGGGTGGTGCGCACCAGCCTCTTGAGATCGGTCACCCCGAAGCAGGAGCTGGCCGCCGTGAACACGGTGGAACGGGTGATGGCCGACAGCACCGTGAAACCGCCTGCCGAACCGCCGCGGATCGCGATGCGACGTGGGTCCACGAGCCCGGCGTCGACCAGGTGCTGAGCGCCGCTGACGCAGTCGTCGACGTCGTAGACGCCCCACTTGCCCTCCAGGGCCTTGCGGTAGTCCGTCCCGTAGCCCATGGAGCCGCGGTAGTTGACGTCCAGGTAGCCGAAGCCCCGGCTGGTCCAGTACTGGATGCGCAGGTCGTAGCCGGGTACGGCCGTGGCCGTCGGGCCGCCGTGGACGTTGACGATCAGCGGCGCCAGCTCGCCGTCGGGGCCTGCGTGAGAGGCCGACGTCGGCGGGTAGTAGAAGCCGTGGGCGGTTGCTCCGTCGCTGGTGGGCCAGGAGACCGGCTCGGGGAAGGACACTCCGGCGCCCTCGGGAACGAACTCGCCCGAGCCGCGCAGCACCTGCACATTTCCGTTCTTGACCTCCACGATGCTGGGCATCGACATCTCGTTGGAGGCCAGCATGACGACGCGACCCGCGTTGGAGGCGACGTTGCCGATCGGCTGCCACCCCACGTTCCACTCCTCGAGCTCCCCGTTGGCGAGCTTGATGGTCCCCAGGTGGGAGACCGCGTCGCGCGCCCAGGAGGTGATGATGTGCTCGGAGTCGAGAATGTCGAAGGAGTGAGGTCCCAGCTGCCAGGCCGGGGTGGTGAAGGTGGCCTCGGCCGGGTGCAGCGGGCGGGTTCGCAGCTTCTCCGACCAGCCGGTGCGGTTGGTGCCGCGTACCGGGAATCCCTCGGTGCGGTAGAGGTTCCAGAAGCCCGAGGCGTTGGAGCCGTGCACCAGCTCGCACTCCTCGGTCCAGCGGGGCTCGGAGACCGAGTGCCCGTTGCCGCCGTCCACCAGCGTCTGTTCGCCGATCGTCCCGTCCGGGCCGAGGTCCCCCACGTGCAGGCAGGCGTTGTCCCACGGCATCCCCGGGTGGTCCCAGGTGATCCAGGCCAGGTGCTCGCCGTCAGGGGACAGGGTCGGGGCGACCACGAAGTCCGTTCCCGACACCAGTGTGCGCACGCGAGAGTCATCGCGGGCGGCCGAACCGTCCAGAGGGATGGCTACCAGGGTGTTCACGGCCTCACCGTGGCCTCGGTGGTCCTCGCGGACGGCGTAGACCAGGCCCCGGCCCGTGTCGATCTCCAGGTCGCCGTGACGCACGTCTCCGTAGATCGTCAGCGGGACCAGGCCGCGCATACGGTGCGCCACGTCATAGCGGTACAGCCGCCCGTCCCCGGCGTGCGAGACCACGATGATCCCACTGTCAACGGCGTAGGCCCGCCCTCCGTACTCGTGAACCCGGGTGCGCACGTCGACCAGCTCGTCGGCAGGTGTCAGCGGCAGCACCTCCCCGATCTGGCCGTCGCCGTCACGGCGAAGCAGCACATTGCGGCCCGCCTGCGAGGCGCGCTGCTCCACCCAGTAGGTGTCTCCGCCGTCCACACGGACCTGTGAGAGCAGGACCGTCCGGGTCGTGATGGTGCCTGGAGTAATGGGCGAGGGCCAGGTACCGAAAGGGGCTGTGGTGCTCATGGTTCCTCCTGGAGGGCAGTCCTGAGGGACGGTCTGGCGATCAGGAACGACGCCGTGGACCGGTGGGCGCGGACGGTTCGACGCCCAAGGCATACAGTACGTGCTCAGCCGTGACCCGCGTGACACGCGACCGCACAGCGGTCGGGGCGGCTCTATGCTGAGCATCCTCGGACCGTTCAGGAGCGTCGGCCCGGGCGGCCACGCGGATACTGAGCCTGCATAAGGAGGAGAAGGAGCCTCCGCAGGAGACACCGCCTCCGTGTCAACGGCTACCCTGTCCCGAGTGCCGCTTCGGCGACCCGCCGGCTCACTCATGAGCGACGCACCGTCGCACGAACGACACGAATGACTCGTCATCACCTTCGACAAGGAGGCGCACCGTGCCAGCAGCTGCTGAGCGCCATGGACGGCCTGCCGGGCAGACCGGCAAGGCGCTCCTGCCCTCTGTGCGCAAGCCCGCCGACCTCGACCGGCTCACCAGTGAGCAGCTGGTGTCGCTCGCCTCTGAGATCCGCCAGCACCTCGTCGCCTCAGTGGCGCGCACCGGCGGCCACCTCGGCCCCAACCTCGGTGTCGTCGAGCTGACGATCGCCCTGCACCGGACCTTCCGCTCACCGCGGGACACCATCGTGTTCGACACCGGCCACCAGGCCTACGTCCACAAGCTGCTCACCGGCCGTCAGGACTTCACCCATCTGCGGGAGCGGGGCGGCCTGTCCGGCTATCCCTCGCGGGCCGAGTCCGTCCACGACGTCGTGGAGAACTCCCACGCCTCCACCTCCCTGTCCTGGGCCGACGGCATCGCCCGGGCCAACCACCTGCAGGGCCACGACGAGCGCCACGTCGTCGCCGTCATCGGGGACGGAGCCATGACCGGAGGGATGGCCTGGGAGGCCCTGGACAATATCGCCGACTCCTCGGATCGCCACCTGGTCATCGTCGTCAATGACAACGGCCGCTCCTACGCCCCCACCATCGGGGGGCTGGCCCATCACCTCGACGCACTGCGCACCAATCCCGGCTACGAGCGCGTCCTGTCCGGGGTCAAACGGACGCTCCTGTCGCAGGGCGCCCCCGGTCGGGCCGCCTTCGACGCCCTCCACGGCCTTAAACGAGGACTCAAGGACGTCCTCGTCCCCTCGGCCTTCTTCGAGGACCTGGGGATCAAGTACACCGGACCGGTCGATGGCCATGACATCACGGCCATCGAGTTCGCTCTCACCCGCGCCCGCGAGTACGCGGAACCGGTCATCGTCCACGTCATCACCGAGAAGGGGCGGGGCTACACCCCGGCCGAGGAGCACGTCCCCGACCGCTTCCACGCCGTGGGACAGATTCACCCCGAGACCGGGCTGCCGGTGGTGGCCGAGCGCTTCGGCTGGACCTCCGTCTTCGCCGAGGAGATCGTCTCCCTGGCGCACAGCGATGAACGGATCGTCGGGGTCACCGCCGCCATGCAGGCCCCGGTGGGTCTCCAGCCCCTGGCCGATGCGATGCCCAAGCGGGTCATCGACGTCGGTATCGCCGAGCAGCACGCGCTGACCTTCTCCGCCGGGCTCGCCTTCGCCGGGATGCATCCGGTGGTGGCCCTCTACGCGACCTTCCTCAACCGCGCCTTCGACCAGGTGCTCATGGATGTCGCCCTGCACCGGGCGGGAGTCACGATCGTCCTAGACCGGGCCGGAATCACGGGAACCGACGGGGCCAGCCACAACGGCATGTGGGACATGGCGCTGCTGGCCCACGTTCCGGGCCTGCGCCTGGCAACACCCCGCGATGAGGCGACGCTGCGCGAGAGCCTGCGTCTGGCCGTGAGCATTGACGACGCGCCCGCCGTCGTGCGCTATCCCAAGGGCGCCCTGCCCGAACCGCTGACGGCGGTGCGCCGCCTCGGCTCGGGACCGGACGGGCAGGGGAGCAGCGAGGAGGCGGCGCAGAAGGACGCGCCGCCATCCCCGTGCGCCTTCGACGTCGTCGACGTCTTGCTCGAGAGCCGGCGGCCGACCGGCACTGCGCGGATCCTGCTGGTGGGCGTGGGCGCCATGGCCACCGAGACCTACGAGGCCGGTCGGATCCTTGAGCAGGAGGAGCGCGCTGTCTCCGTGGTGCATCCGCACTGGGTCATCCCGGCCCCGGCTCCCCTCGTGGCGGCCGCGGCCGATGCCGATGTCGTCGTCGTGGTCGAGGACGGACTTGTTGACGGCGGCATCGGTTCCCAGCTGCGTGACGCGGTCGAGGGCTACCAGGCCGCCCACGCCGGTTCAGGGGGCGCGCCGGTCTTCCGTCGCATCGGTATTCCACGCCAGTTCGTCGACACGGCCACCCGCGCTCAGCTGATGGAGGACTTCGGCATGCGGGCCGTCGATATCGCCCAGGCGGCGCGAAGCGCGGCCGACGGTGTCGCAGGTGCCCGCACCAACCAGGACCTTGGGGCCGACTAGGGGTGTGGCGGCGGCGCCTCGACCTCTGTTTCCGGCAGGGAGGTCGAGTTCCGCTGGGACACCTGTCCTAATCGCTTCGGTAGGTCGATGTGATGGGTGAGCTGCTCCATTCGTCTCCGTTGCCGAAGGCCGGAAGGTGTTGCAGTTCGGCGACGCACGTCGCTCTGAGAGTCGGTATAGGGACCTATGTCCTGGATTACGATGGTGTTGATCAGCCTGTGAGTCATCTAACCGGCTCTTCTTGGGACCAGTGGCCCACAAGCCATCTTCGGAGTTCTACTCTGAGACCGACGGCGCGCCGATGTGCCGCCTCGCCTCACAAGGGCGATCGCAACCGGGTGGCTCTCCGGTCACCCACATGAGGAGGGCACGGATGACCACTGAGGTCACAACATCTGCCACCACGGCGAGCGGCAATGACGCCTGGGAGGGCTTCGTTACCGGACCGTGGACCGAGGACATTGACGTCCGCGACTTCATCCAGCGCAACTACACCCCCTACGACGGCGACGCCTCGTTCCTCGCCGACGCCACGGACAAGACCCTGCGTCTGTGGGACACCTTGGAGAAGGACTACCTCTCCGAGGAGCGCAAGGTCCGCATCCTCGACGTCGACACCCACACCCCCGCCGACATCGACGCGTTCCCGGCCGGGTACATCAGCGAGGACGACGACGTCATCGTTGGTCTGCAGACGGACTCCCCGCTGCGTCGCGCCATGATGCCCAACGGTGGCTGGCGCATGGTGGAGACCGCCATCAAGGAGGCGGGCAAGGAGGTCGACCCCGAGGTCAAGAAGATCTTCACCCGCTACCGCAAGACCCACAATGACGCGGTCTTCGACATCTACACCCCGCGCATCCGCGCGGCGCGCTCGAGCCACATCATCACCGGGCTGCCCGACGCCTACGGCCGTGGCCGCATCATCGGTGACTACCGCCGTGTGGCGCTCTACGGCGTCGACTTCCTCATCGAGGAGAAGCAGAAGGCCAAGGACGCCGTTGCGGACAAGCCCTTCTCCGAGCACTGGGCCCGTTACCGCGAGGAGCACTCCGAGCAGATCAAGGCCCTTAAGAAGCTCAAGGTCATGGCCGCCTCCTACGGCTACGACATCTCCGGCCCGGCCAAGAACGCCCACGAGGCGGTCCAGTGGACCTACTTCGCCTACCTGGCCTCCGTGAAGTCCCAGGACGGCGCCGCGATGAGCATCGGCCGGCTCTCCGGCTTCCTGGACATCTACTTCGAGCGGGACCTGCGCAACGGGGTCATCGACGAGACCCGCGCCCAGGAGCTCATCGACAACATCGTCATGAAGCTGCGCATCACCCGCTTCCTGCGCACCATCGACTACGACCAGATCTTCTCCGGCGACCCCTACTGGGCCACCTGGTCCGACGCCGGGCTTCGGTGAGGACGGTCGCGCCCTGGTCACCAAGACCTCCTTCCGTCTGCTGCAGACCCTGCGCAACCTCGGCCCGGCCCCGGAGCCGAACATCACGATCTTCTGGGACGAGAACCTGCCGCAGGGCTACAAGGACTTCTGCGCCCTCATCTCGATCACGACCTCGTCCATCCAGTACGAGGGCCGACGAGCAGATCCGTGAGCACTGGGGTGACGACGCCGCGATCGCCTGCTGCGTGTCCCCCGATGCGCGTGGGGCAAGCAGATGCAGTTCTTCGGCGCTCGCGTCAACTCCGCCAAGGCCCTGCTCTACGCCATCAACGGCGGCCGCGACGAGATGACCGGTAAGCAGGGTCGTCACCGGGCTGCCCGGTGTCGAGGGCGACGGCCCCCTCGACTTCGACGACGTGTGGGACAAGTACGAGAAGATGCTCGACTGGGTGGTGGCCACCTACGTCGAGGCCCTCAACATCATCCACTACTGCCACGACCGCTACGCCTACGAGTCCATCGAGATGGCGCTGCACGACTCCGACATCGTGCGCACCATGGGCTGCGGCATCGCCGGACTGTCGATCGTGGCCGACTCGCTGGCCGCCATCAAGTACGCCAAGGTCACCCCGGTCCGTGACGAGACCGGCCTGGTGGTCGACTACGTCACCGAGGGCGACTTCCCGATCTACGGCAACGACGACGACCGCGCCGACGACATCGCGGCCACGGTGGTTCACACGATCATGTCGAAGATCAAGGCCCAGCCCTTCTACCGGGACGCCATCCCGACGCAGTCGGTGCTGACGATCACCTCCAACGTGGTCTACGGCAAGGCGACCGGCTCCTTCCCCTCGGGGCACCAGAAGGGCACCCCCCTTCTCGCCCGGAGCCAACCCGGAGAACGGGATGGACACCCACGGCATGGTCGCCTCGATGCTCAGTGTCGGCAAGCTCGACTACAACGACGCCCTCGACGGCATCTCGCTGACCAACACGATCACCCCGCAGGGGCTGGGCCGCACGCTCGACGAGCGCGTCGCCAACCTCGTGGGCATTCTCGACGCCGGCTTCGTCCCCGACGACTGCGCCGAGATCTGATCGAGCCGCTCACCCGGCTGATCGCATCGCAGCAATTTCTCACACATCGACAACACCACCTCAGAAAGGGGCCACCATGGCCACGTACGAAGAGCGCCTCGCCTCCATGAAGGCACAGCGTCAGGACAACGGCGGCGTCAAGGCCTGTACCACGCCAACATCAACGTCCTGGACCGCAACACCCTCGAGGACGCGATGGAGCACCCGGAGAACTACCCGAACCTCACGGTTCGCGTCTCCGGCTACGCCGTCAACTTCGTCAAGCTGACTCGTGAGCAGCAGCTTGACGTCCTTCACCGCACCTTCCACTCCCAGGCCTGAGCCCTGGAGCACGGCGAGCGGTCATGACGCAGACCACGACGACCGTGCGCGACGGCGGTCGGGACCAGGACTTCCTGGCCCCGGCCGCCCGTTTGCGCGGGGCGGGTATCGGCGGGCTTGAGGAGCTGACGGATCTTCAACGCTCGGAGCGCCTGGCTCGGATGCGGGACGGCGAGCTGGGTTCGATCCACTCATGGGAGCTCGTGACCGCGGTGGACGGTCCCGGAACCCGGATGACGGTCTTCCTCAACGGATGCCCCCTGCGGTGCCTGTACTGCCACAATCCCGACACCTTCCTCATGAAGGACGGGGAGCCGGTGGAGGCCTCGGAGCTTCTCCGCCGCATGCGCCGCTACCGGGGAGTGTTCCGCGCGTCCAAGGGCGGGATCACGCTGTCGGGCGGCGAGGTCCTCATGCAGCCGGCCTTCGCGGGCAGGCTCTTGGCCGGGGCCAAGAAGATGGGTATCCATACCTGCATCGACACCTCAGGGTTCCTAGGCGCCAATGCCAGCGATGAGATGCTCGATAACATCGACCTGGTCCTGCTCGACATCAAGAGCGGTGACGAGGAGACCTACAAGAAGGTGACGGGACGCTCCCTGGCTCCGACAATCACCTTCGGTGACCGCCTGGCGGCCAAGGGGATCGAGATCTGGGCGCGGTTCGTGCTGGTTCCGGATCTGACGGACGACCCTGAGAACGTCCACAACGTCGCCCGAATCATCGAGCGCTGGGGCTCGGTCAGCCGTGTCGAGGTGCTGCCCTTCCACCAGATGGGCACCGACAAGTGGGACGCCCTGGGGCTGACGTATCAGCTTCGCGACACAAGGCCTCCGGAGCCGGAGCTGGTGGAGTCCACTCGTGCGATCTTCCGTTCTTACGGTTTCGAGGTTCACTGAGGTCGCCGGCGGGCTCGGGCTCCTCGAGGGGGCTCATGGCGGGTTCTCCTCTCGTGCGCCGTCCACCTGATGGTGGGCGGCGCACTGTTGCGTGCGCGTCGTGGCCGTTCAGCTCAGGGCTGTCGCAAGGGCGGGGGCGGCCTGTTCGATCTGCCAGGGCCTGGCCCCCATGGCGGCCAGGCGCTCACCGATCTCCTGAGCACTGACGCTGCTGGTCCGTCCGGCTTCGATCTCCTCGCCGAGGTCCCAGGCCAGATGACGTTGGCACCCCGGGGTCAGGAGGAGCTCCTGAGGCACGCGGATCTTCTCAGCGTGCTGTCTGATCGCCCCGCGTACGCGAGTGAGTCGGTCGGCGGCTGCGGCGTGGTGACGCTGCCATGTGCGCGGGTGGGGGAGCTCGTCGGGCCCCAGTGGTGCGCGAGTCGGGGGGAGCTCGTCGTCGGGCAGCTCCAGGGCGCGTTCGATGGCTCTCCACCAGCGTTCCTGGTTCTGCCGCGCCTGCCGGGAGGAGAACTCCTTGAGGGCGCTCATCTTGCGTCGTGAACGGGGGCGGGCGACGGCGGCGGCGACGAGTGCCTGGTGGGGCAGGACCTTGGAGGGGGTGCGGTCGAGCTCTGCGGCCAGCTGCTCGCGCGAGTTCCACAGCTCTCGCAGGATCGCCAGTGAGCGGGGGGAACGCACGGAGCTTCCCGCTCGTGGGGTCTTGCGCCACGGGTCGACCTTGGCCGGTTTGGCCGGCTTGGTGCGCACGTGCTCGAACTCCTGGGCGGCCCACTGGTCCTTGCCGGAAGCCTCGAGCTCGGTGGCCAGGGCGTTGCGCAGGTCGATGAGCAGCTCGACGTCGAGGGCGGCGTAGGTGAGCCAGGAGATGGGAAGAGGCCTGGTGGACCAGTCCGCTGCCGCGTGGTCCTTGGCCAGGCGCAGGCCCAGGGTCTCTTCGATGACGGCGCCCAGCCCGACGTGCTGGCGGCCCAGGAGGCGGGCTGCCAGCTCGGTGTCGAACAGGGATGCGGCCCTCAGCCCGAGTGCGGTCAGGCAGGGGATGTCCTGGTCGGCGGCGTGGAGGATCCACTCGGGTCCGTCGAGGGCTGGGGCCAGCTCGGTCAAGGGGCCGGTGGTGACCGGGTCGATGAGGAGGGTGCCGACGCCGTCTCGTCGGAGCTGGATGAGGTAGGCGTCCTGCCCGTAGCGGAAGCCGGAGGCCCGTTCGGCGTCAACGGCGATGGGGCCGTGGCCGCCTGTCAGAAGCTGAGCGGCTCGGCTCAGCTGGGTGGGGGTGGCGGTGATCTCGGGGAGTCCGTCCTGGGGACGGGGGTAGTCGACGACGTCGTGTGGGCTGATGGGATGGTCCGTCGTCCCGGGGGGTACGGCTGGGCGGGGCACGGCCGAGGAGGCAGCTGGGCGGGGGCACGGCCGAGGAGGCAGCTGGGCGGGGGACGCCGGTGTGACGGGGCGTCACCTTCCGACTCCGGCGAGGGTGAGTGGGTGGACGGCGGCCGGCTCGTGGCCGGAGGCGACCAGCAGCAGCTCGTGCCAGGCGGTCAGGTGGGGGACCGAGGTAGGGGGTCGTGGGGGACCAGGATGCGCGAATCTCGGCGTGGGCGCAGGAGTCGGTGAGGGTCAGGCCGCCGAAGGTCTCGGACAGGACCCTGGTGACGGTTCCTACCAGCGAGTGGTAGCCGGCGCGGGAGTCCTCAAGTCCGTCGGTGAGCCAGCTCCAGGCGGCGGACTCGAAGACGGGGTCCATGCCGACCTCGTCGTCGATGCGGGCGCGCGCCTGAACCACGATGCGGAAGTCTCCGTCCCACGTCTCCTGACCGTCGGGGTCGTGGAGGACGACGAAGCGTCCCGTGGCCACGGGGGTGGCGCCGACTGTCTCAACGGTCTCAGCGCTCAGGGCGGCGGAGTAGGGGGCCAGCTTCTTGGGGGCGGGCACCTCCTCCATGAGGAGCCCACGGGGGCGGGGCGCGTCACGAAGGGACAGGAGCGCTTCCTCGAATCGTTCGGGGATGGCACCTGCCTCGTTCTGGCGCGGCCTACCGTTGACAGTCACGGATGCCACGCTAGTGCGCTACCGCAGCAGGCACATGAAGCCACGCCGCGCAGTGGGTTGCATTGTGTCAACGAGGTGCCTGCCTTTCTGAACGGATGTGCATCGGTCGTCTGCGGTGTGGTGGTATGCGGTCGGCCGAGATGTCGCCCGGCGGGGCTCGTCAGCGTCGGGCGATGAGCGTCTGCCCGGGAGACAGACAGGGCGGGTCGGAGTCAACCGGCTCCCAGGACAGGAGCACCGTTGCCAGATCGGGAGCGGGCCGCTGCTGCCCGGAGAGGTTGACGGCGACGACGATGTCCTCGTAGGTCACTGTGAGAACGTCGTCGGTCTCATCGACCTGCGGCCATGCGGTGCGCTGGGACCATGCCAGCTCGCGGCGCAGGGCGGTCAGCGCCCGGTACCAGGTCAGCATGCGGGCGTGCTCGGACTCCGCCACCTCCGACCAGTTCAGGCGTGATGCCTCGACGGTCCCAGCGGCCTGGGGGTCCGGGATCGCGTCGGCGTCCCAGCCGAAGCCGGCGAACTCCCGTACGCGCCCCTCACTGACGCTGCGGGCCAGATCCTCCTCCTCATGGTCGGTGAAGAACTGGAAGGGGGTGCGGGTTCCCCACTCCTCACCCATGAAGAGCATGGGCGTGTAGGGGGACAGGAGCACCAGGGCGGCAGTAGCGGCCAGGGCGGCATCATCGAGGCCGGCCGAGGGACGGTCCCCGACGGCTCGGTTGCCGACCTGGTCGTGGTCGGAGCCGAAGACGACGAATCGTCTGGGGTCGGTGCCCTCGGGCACGGGGGCGCCCCAGATCCTGTCCCTGAAGGTGGACCAGGTGCCGTTGTGGAGGAAGGCTCCGCCGTAGGCCTTGGCCCACGCACCGGGCTCGGCGAAGTCCCCGTAGTAGCCCTGGTCCTCCCCGGTGATCCGTGCGTGCAGGGCGTGGTGGACGTCGTCGGCCCATTGAGCGGTCATGCCCAGGCTGGGAGCCGTGGCCGGAGGCTCCTGGTCGGTGGGGGTGATGACCCCGACATCGTTGAGGTCGGCCTCAGCCACCAGGCTCAGGGGACGGCCCAGCTCGGCGGACAGGGCGGCCACGGCGTCCGAGAGTTCGGCCAGGACGTGCGCCTGGGGCGGGTCGGCGGCCTCGGCGTCGTCCTTGATCTCGTGGATGGCGTCCAGGCGCAGGGCGTCGATGTGGAAGTCGCGCAGCCAGCGCAGGGCCGAGTCGATGACGAAGGCGCGTACCTGATGGCTGCCGTCGTGGTCGTAGTTGACGGCCTCACCCCAGGGCGTGTGGTGGGCGGGGGTGAAGTAGGGCCCGAAGACGCTGAGGTAGTTGCCCGATGGGCCCAGGTGGTTGTAGACGACGTCGAGACACACGCCGATACCGGCGTCGTGGGCGGCGTCGACGAAGCGCATGAGGGCCTCGGGGCCTCCGTAGGCCTCGTGGACGGCCCACAGGCCGACTCCGTCATAGCCCCATCCGGCTCTGCCGGGGAAGGCCGCCAGCGGCATGAGCTCGACGATGTCAACGCCCAGCTCGGCCAGGTGACCCAGACGGGAGATGGCGCCGTCCAGGGTGCCCTCGGGGGTGAAGGTGCCCACGTGGAGCTCGTAGATGACCGAGCCGAGCAGGTCCTTGCCCGTCCAGTCCTGGTCTGTCCATCGCCAGGCGCTCGGGTCCACGGTTCGCGAGGGGCCGTGGACGCCGTCGGGCTGCAGGGCGCTTCGGGGGTCGGGACGATCGGGGGAGCCGTCAACACGGAAGGCGTAGTCGGTGCCCGGCTCCAGGTCGAAGGGGGCGGTCCACCAGCCGTCCGGGAGCCGGGCACCATGTCGACCAGTCGATCGTCGCCGGGCAGGTGCAGCTGGACAGTCCTCGCCGCCGGGGCCCACACGGGCACGCGGGGGCCCACGGGGAGGGCGGGCGAGCTCCAGGCCCGGGGGTCCGTTGGACTCATCGGACGGCCTCCTCGGCGCAGTGGGTGGAGTCGGTCTCGCAATCCGGGGAGACGACCTTGGCCAGGACGACCACGGGGTCGTCCCCGACCACTTCGGCCAGAGGCCGGTTGCCTCCCTCCACGGTGCCGTTGCGCAGGACGTGCTCCCAGGTACCCTCCGGCAGCACGATGCTCTCCTCGCGCCATCCCCCCAGTTGCTCGAGTCGCCGGGACAGGCGCCTGACGATGACGACGACGTCGGGGATCTCGTCGAGCAGGCGGGTGTAGGCGAAGGCGAAAGAGGTGGTCACCGGGATCGTGCGGTAGCCCGAGCGGGGGCCGACGAAGGTGTGGGGGCGGGAGGCGCGCAGTCGCGCCAGACGCGAGGTGAGGAAGAGCTTGTCCTCGTCGAGACTGCGCGGGGCGGCTCCGGAGTCGAGGCGCTCCAGGGCATTGACGAGGCCCGAGGGTCCGGTGTAATCGACCGTGCGGCGGTTATCGGGATCCACCAGCGAGGTGCGGGTGGTCTCGCTGCCCTGATAGATGTCGCTCACGCCCATCCAGGTCAGCGCCAGTGCCTTGCCGGCGAGGATGGCGGTGCGTACGGACCTGGCCGTCAGGGCCGCGAAGGCCTCGAGCTCGGCGGAGACCTCCTCGCTGGTGAGCAGGTGGGTGGCGTAGTCGGTCAGGGCCTGCTCCCGAGCCAGGTCCGGGGCGGTCCAGGTGGTCCAGATCTTCTGCTCCCGGGAGGCCTTGATGAGGTAGGCGTTCAACCGCTCGGGGGTCATGGGATCGTCACTGTCGGGCGCCCAGGTTCCCCACAGGGTCTGCCACAGCAGGTTCTCGCTGCGTCCGTCGAGGTCCAGGGGGCGAACCTGGGCGGTCAAGGCGCGCAGACGGTGGATGAGGTCGCTCCACTCCTCGGCGTAGGAGGCCAGCACGTCCAGGCGCGCGCGCACGTCCTCACCGCGCTTGGTGTCGTGGGTGGTGGAGGTGACCATCGTGTCGGGCCAGGTGTTCTGGACCCGGTCGGCCCAGGCGTGGGCCTCGTCGGCACTCAGCGCGAAGCCGGCCGGGTTGCCGCCGACCTCGGTGAGACTGGTCAGGTGGGTCCAGCGGTAGAAGGCCGTGTCCTCCACGCCCTTGGCGGTGACGGCCCCGCACACCTGCTGGAAACGGATGATGGCCTCGGCGCGTTCAGGGGACTCCGACAGGCCCTCGGAGCCGACGGCCTCGCCCAGGAGGATGGCCACCACGAGGTCGAGGGTCTCTCCCTGGTCCGGTTCGAGGCGCTGACGGGCCCGCTCGGCGTCGGCCTGGAGGACGGCGGCCGTCTCCGGGCCGGGAGGCGTGCCGGGAACGACGTAGACCCGGTACTGGTCCGCGGCCACGAGCAGCTCGACGACGCAGGCCCGTAGGTCGCGCAGGGTGTGGTCGCGCAGGCGCACGTCCTGTGAGGTCAGGGAGTCCAGGATGCGGGCCAGACGATCGACCTCCGCGGCCAACGATCCGGCGATGACCTCGCGCTTGGCCTCCTCGACGATGCGGTCGTAGTCCACGGGTGCGTCCCCGGTGATCTCATGCATGAGCGCGCCCAGCCGGGCGGCGCCGGCAGGGTCCACCTGGAGCTGGTCGATCCGCCAGGCGGCGTCGTAGCCGGTGGTTCCGGCGACCGGCCAGGAGGTGGGCAGGGACTCGCCGGGCGCCAGGATCTTCTCAGCGGCGATCCACGCCCCGTCTGTGGCCTGAGCCAGCTGGGTGAGGTAGCCGCCGGGGTCGGCCAGGCCGTCGGGGTGGTCGACTCGCAGGGCGCTGATGACTCCGGCCCGCATGAGCTCAAGGATGAGACCGTGGCTACCGGCGAAGACGTCAGGCTCCTCGACCCGGATCGCGGCCAGGGTGCCGACGTCGAAGAACCGCCGGTAGTTGATCTCCTCGTCGCCGACCTTCCAGTAGGCCAGGCGGTAGTACTGGCGCTCGACAAGAACGTGCATCGGCAGCGACTCGGTGCCCTGTGCGACGGGGAAGGCGTGGTCGTAGTAGCGCAGGACCCACTGCTCGCCCAGGTCCTCCTGCCCCGGAACCACCATCTGCTCCAGGGTGAGCTCCTCATCGGCCAGGACGGCGCCGATGCGCTTGCCCAGGATCGGCATGAGGATAGGCTCGTCGAGGGAGAGGTCGAACCAGGCGGCGTAGGGGGAGTCCGGTCCCTCTCGCAGCACCGACCACAGGGGCAGGTTGTGCCAGCCCGGGGTGGGCACGGCCATGTGGTTGGGGACGATGTCCACCACGACGCCCATCCCGTGGGCATCGGCCTCAGCGGCCAGGGACTCCAGCTGCTCCCGTCCGCCCATAACGGCCGAGACCCTGCGGTGATCGACGACGTCGTAGCCGTGGGTGGATCCCGGCGCGGCGGTGAGGATCGGGGAGAGGTAGAGGTCGGTGACTCCCAGATCGGCCAGGTAGGGGACCAGGGCCTTGGCGTCGGCAAAGGTGAGGTCCTCGCCCAGCTGGAGGCGGTAGGTGGTCACCGGAGTGCGGTGCTCAGGCGCCGGCACGTGACCCGACCAGGGTGCGTAGGCGGGTGTCTCCGCGGAGTCCGCTGAGTCCGCTCTCTCCACTGCTGCGTCCACTGCGTCGGTCATGTCACTTCCTGAGCTCGTCTGGTCTGCGTCGGGTGGTGCTGCTGATGGATATGTGTCCGGTTGCGCGTCGGAGTGCCGCGGAGAGCCCCTACCGCTGGTGCCGCTCCGTGGTGGCGTCGGACTCGGGGGCGTCCATGAGGAAGAGCATGGAACGGGCCTCGACCACGACGGTCTCATCAGCGGCGAGAACCGGGTCCGAGTCCCCGTCCACCGCAGGAGCCGTGTCCAGCGCGACCTTCCAGGTGGGGGCGTACCCCTCGCCCGGGAGGGTGAAGGTGATGTCCTCGTCGGAGGCGTTGATGAGCACGAGGAAGGAGTCGTCCACGATCCGCTGGCCCCGCTCATCGGGCTCGGCGATCGCCTCCCCGTTGAGGAAGACCATCATGGCCCGGGCGTACCAGGTGGTCCAGTCCTGGTCGGTCATGGACTCACCGGCCGGAGTGAGCCACTCGATCTCGCCGAGCTCGCTCTCCCCGCCGTGACCGGCGTCCCCGGTGAAGAAGCGCCGACGTCGCAGCACCGGGTGGTCGCGACGCAGCCACATCATGGTGCGGGTGAACTCCAGCAGGTCATTGTCCTGCTCACTGAGATCCCAGTTGATCCAGGTGATCTCGTTGTCCTGGCAGTAGGCGTTGTTGTTGCCCCCCCTGGGTGCGCCCCAGCTCGTCGCCGTGACAGATCATGGGCACGCCCTGACTGAACAGGACGGTGGCCAGGAAGTTGCGGGTCTGGCGCTGACGCAGCTCGTTGATCGCCGGGTCGTCAGTGGGTCCCTCGGCGCCGCAGTTCCAGGACCGGTTGTTGTTGTCGCCGTCGGCATTGCCCTCGAGGTTGGCCTCGTTGTGCTTCTCGTTGTAGGAGACCAGGTCGTGCAACGTGAAGCCGTCGTGGGCGGTGACGAAGTTGATGCTGGCCACCGGGGTGCGTCCGGCGTGCTGGTAGAGGTCGGAGGAGCCGGTGATACGGGAGGCGAACTCGCCCAGGGTGGAGGGCTCCCCCCGCCAGAAGTCTCGCACGGTGTCGCGGTACTTGCCGTTCCACTCGCTCCACAGGGCCGGGAAGCCGCCCACGTTGTAGCCGCCGTCGCCCACGTCCCAGGGCTCGGCGATGAGCTTGACCTGGGAGAGCACCGGGTCCTGGTGGATGATGTCGAAGAAGGCGCTGAGCTTGTCCACCTCATGGAACTGGCGGGCCAGGGTGGAGGCCAGATCGAAGCGGAACCCGTCGACGTGCATCTCAGTGACCCAGTAGCGCAGCGAGTCCATGATGAGCTGGAGGACTGCCGGCGAGCGCATGAGCAGCGAGTTGCCGGTGCCGGTGGTGTCGAAGTAGTGGGTCGGCGAGCCGTCGACGAGCCGGTAGTAGGAGCTGTTGTCGATGCCGCGGAAGGACAGGGTGGGGCCCAGGTGGTTGCCCTCGGCCGTGTGGTTGTAGACGACGTCCAGGATGACCTCGATGCCGGCCTCGTGGAAGGCCTTGACCATGGACTTGAACTCCTGAACCTGCTCACCCTCGGTGCCGTAGGCGGCGTAGGTGTTGTGCGGCGCGAAGAATCCGATCGTGTTGTAGCCCCAGTAGTTCGACAGACCCTTCTCCTGCAGGTGGGTGTCGTTGACGAACTGGTGGACCGGCATGAGCTCGATGGCCGTGACACCCAGGTTCTTGAGGTGGTCGATGACGGCGGGCTGAGCCAGGCCGGCGTAGGTGCCCCGCAGGTTCTCGGGAACCATCGGGTGCAGCTGGGTCATGCCCTTGACGTGGGCCTCGTAGATGATCGTCTCGTGGTACTCGTGGCCCGGGGGGCGGTCGTGGCCCCAGTCGAAGTAGGGGTTGATGACCACCGAGCGCATCGTGTGTCCCGCCGAGTCCTCCTCGTTGCGCACCTCCGGGTTGTCGAAGGAGTAGGAGTACAGCGTCTGGGACGGGGTCACCTCGCCGGAGATCGCCTTGGCGTAGGGGTCCAGCAGCAGCTTGGAGGGGTCGCAGCGGTGACCGGACGCCGGGTCGTAGGGGCCCGCCACCCGATAGCCGTACTTCTGGCCCGGCGAGATCCCTGGGAGGTAGGCGTGCCAGACGTCGCCGTCGACCTCCTTGAGCGCCAACCGCTCCTCATGGCCCTCGTCATCGAACAGGCACAGGTCGACACCGCTGGCGGCCGAGGAGTAGAGGGCGAAGTTCGTTCCCGAGCCGTCGTAGGTCGCCCCGAGCGGGTAGGGGTGGCCCGGCCAGATCTGGCGCTGGGGGGCTTCCTGAGGTTCCTGTGCGGCCTGAGGCGTCGGTGTCGTCGGCGTGGTCATGGGGACTACCCTGCCATGACTGAGGTGCGAAGGCAGGAGAGTGGGAGAAAGACATGTCACGTCGTACCGCCTTCCGAGACGTCCTCGGGTGCTGTCCGGAGATCGAGGCGGGGGCCGGCGGGGCGTGAGACACCTCATGAGGAAACGGGCTCGGGTGAGTTTTGCCTCCGAGGGATACCTCTGCTAACTTTCTTCCCGCACCCCACAAGGGTGTCACGCGGATGTGGCTCAGTTGGTAGAGCATCACCTTGCCAAGGTGAGGGTCGCGGGTTCGAGTCCCGTCATCCGCTCGGGCGATTGGCGCAGCGGGAGCGCGCTTCCCTGACACGGAAGAGGTCACTGGTTCGATCCCAGTATCGCCCACCAGATTCGATGGTCGGACCGAGCCCGGAGCCCAGCGCTCCGGGCTCTTGTCGTCGTCGGAACAGGTGGCCGCACCCAGTGCGCCGGGTGGCATGTGTCACCGAGAAGCCGCGATTTCGTCGCCGAGTTCAGGACAATCGCCCGGAATCCTGCCGGATTCCACATGTGGACCGGTAGCGGTCGACGTCGACCGCGTGTCCGGATCGTGATGTCCCCATGATGGTCGGGAACGGGGCGTCCCGGTGTGCTCTACCATCTGGGGGAGGAGTTGGTCCCTGCGGCAAGAAACGGATGGTTATGACGGAACGCTTCAGGCACCTGCTGCCCGTGGTCCTCGGTGGAGACATCGGCGCTTACGCCCTGGCACGGCAGCTTCACGAGGTCACCGGCACGTTGGTGACGGTCGTGGCCTCGGATCCGATCGTGGCGATCTCCGAGTCGGTCTACATCACCGTTGTCCACCAGGAGGCCGGCGCCCCGCCGGAGCGGACCATCGCGCTGCTGCGGAAGCTGGCCCAGGGCAGAGGGCCCCGCAGTGCCGTGCTCATGGCCAACACTGATGCCGCGGCCGCCATGATCTCCGCTCACCGCAGTGAGCTCGAGCCCACCTATGTCCTGCCCTTCCCGGACATCGACGTGCTCGACGCCGTCAGCGACAAGGCATCCTTCTCCCGTCTGTGCGCCGAGGTGGGGGTGCTCACACCCCGGGAGGTCGTCGTCGACCTGGCCGACCCCGACTGCGAGCCTCCGACCAGTGCCTCCGAGCTCGGCCTGGAGTTCCCGCTCGTGGCCAAGGCCGCCATCGGTGCCGACTACGACCGCATCTCCTTCCCCGGCAAGCGCAAGATCTGGTTCATCGACGACGCCGCCGAGCTGGCCGGCATGTGGCGTAGCCTGAAGGACGCCGGCTACCGCTCGACCTTCCTGGTTCAGGAGTGCATCCCCGGTGACGACACCGCCATGCGCTCGGTGACCGCCTACATGGACTCCACCGGCGAGCTGCGCCTCATCGGCTCGGCGCGCGTCCTCCTGCAGGACCACGCGCCCACCATGATCGGCAACCCTGTCGCCATGATCACCGAGGCATTCCCCGACCTGTGGGACGCCACGAGCCGCCTGCTGCGTCACGCCGGCTACCGCGGATTCGCCAACCTCGACATCAAGGTGGACCCCCGCGACGGGCGAGAGCTCTTCTTCGAGGTCAACCCCCGTATCGGCCGCAACTCCTTCTACCTGACCGCCGCCGGCGCCAACCCCATGGCCGTCATGCTCAAGGACCTGGTCCTGGACCAGCGCGATGAGCCCGTCGAGGTCACCCGGCAGGTCCTCTACTCCCTGGTTCCCGACGGCGTCATCGCACGTTACGTGTCCGATGAGGCGCTGCGCCGCAAGGCCAAGAGCCTGGGGCGGGGCGTCGACCCGCTGCGCGACCCGGCCGAGCGCTCGCTTCGCCGGCGCGCGACGATCGAGCTCCAGCGCCTCAACCACTACCGCAAGTTCGCCCGCAACCATCCGCAACGAGTCGACAGTCCCGCTGAATGCCCGAGAACGAGAACATGCCCGACAGCACCACTCCCGACGCCACGACTGACGCCACGGCCGAGACTGCCGTACCAACCCCCGAGAAGGCTCTGACGGCTCAACCGAACGAGAAGGGGCAGAAGGACAGCCGCCAGTCCGAGCAACCCGAGCAGAAGGTCGACACGACCGACAAGCCTGCCAAGACTGACAAGGCTGACAAGCCCAAGGCCTCTCGGCCCACGCACCCCGAACCGGTGCACTCCACCCCGGACCGCTCCGAGACCCTGCGGCGGGTCGACGGGCGCGAGATGCGTCTGGCCGTGGGCAACAGTCCCTTCCCGGTTGAGCAGACCGAGGCCTGGGAGCGCTTCGAGGTGGCCATGGGCCGTCCCCTGTGGGGCCGCTACCTCTATGAGGACGAGGGCAAGCCTGTGGCCGCCATCGCCCTGTACCGCTATGAGATGGGCGGCCAGACCTTCCTGTGGGCCAAGCACGGTCCGGTCTGGCTCAAGGAGCAGTCGCCCGAGCGCGAGGCGCACCTGCGCCGGCTGCTGCGCTCCGTGGTCAAGGAGCGCGATCGCTCCGTGCGCTTCATCCGCATGCACGTCCGTTACCGCGACACCGACCTGCGAGAGCTGCTGTCCACCATCACCTACGACCGCACCTACGTCATCGACCTGACGCCCAAGACGCCGGAGAAGATTGCCGCGATCATGCCCAAGGACGGCCGCCGTGCGGTCAAGCGCGCCGAGCGCGTGGCCCGGGAGGCCGGCTGCACCATCAGTGACGAGACCGGTCTGAGCCGCGAGGAGTTCGACAAGGTCTACGAGGTCCTGCGTGAGACCGCCGAGCGAGACGGCTTCAAGCCCCACGACACCGAGGTCTACTGGACCATGCTGACGTCCCTGGGGGAGAAGAACGCCCGCTTGTTCGTGCTGCGTAAGGACGGCGTCCCCCATGCCTGGGACCTCATCCTCACCTCGGGCAAGGACTCCGTGGCCTACTACGGCGCCTCCTCCAACGAGTCGCGCACCTTCCGCGGAGCCGAGGCCCTGGACTGGTGGGCCGCCTGCACCCTGGCCCAGGAGGGCTACCGCGGCCTGGACCTCATGGGCGCCGGCTCCACCCGCGTCCCCTCGCTCTACACGGTGGGGCAGTACAAGAAGCGCTACGCCCAGCACGTCACCGAGGTGGATGGAGCCTGGGACGTCCCGGTCTCCCGGGTCATCTACTCCGGGATGTGCACCGCCAAGCGCCTGCGTGACGCACTGCGCGCGCGGCGTGGCTCACGGGAGGACTGAGCCTACTCGCCCACGACGTAGACTCGCGGCCGAACCGGGGTGCACCAGTACAGCGCCCCGCACCAATGCAGCAGAGGAGACGAGCCTGTGTCAGACCAGCCCATGATTGAGATCACCCTCGACGGCGCGCCCCGCACCATTGAGGCGGGCAGCACGGGGGCGCTCCTCCTGCAGGACGCCGTCAAGAAGGACGGCGTCGTCGCGATGCGCGTCAACGGCGAGCCCTGGGACCTGGAGCGCCAGGTACCTGCCGGCGCCGTCGTCGAGCCCATCACCCTGTCCAGCGAGGACGGCCTGAACATCCTGCGCCACAGCGCCACCCACGTCATGGCGCAGGCCGTCCAGGAGATGTTCCCCGACGTGAACCTCGGTATCGGCCCCTTCATCACTGACGGCTTCTACTACGACTTCGGCGCCATCGACGCCGTCACCCCCGAGATGCTGCGCGAGATCGAGAAGCGCATGAAGCGGATCGTCAAGGAGGGGCAGCGCTTCGTGCGCCGCGACATCACCGAGGCCCAGGGGCGTGAGGAGCTGGCCGACCAGCCCTACAAGCTCGAGCTCATCACCACCAAGGGCGCGGGCGCCGAGGGCGCCTCGGTCGAGGTCGGCGCCGGCGGGCTCACCATGTACGACAACGTCCGACGCGACGGCAGCGTCGCCTGGACCGACCTGTGCCGCGGCCCCCACCTGCCCTCGACCCGCCTCATCGGGCAGGGCTTCGCGCTGACCAAGTCCTCGTCCGCCTACTGGAAGGGTGACCAGTCCGGCGACTCCCTCCAGCGGATCTACGGCACCGCCTGGGCCAGCAAGGACGAGCTCAAGGCATACCAGACCCGCCTGGCCGAGGCCGCCAAGCGTGACCACCGCAGGCTCGGCGCCGAGCTCGACCTCTACTCCTTCCCCGAGGAGATCGGCCCCGGCCTGGTGGTTTTCCACCCCAAGGGCGCCATGCTGCGCCACCAGATCGAGCAGTACGTCGTCGACCGCCACCTGGACTACGGCTTCGACTTCGTCCACACCCCCGAGATCTCCAAGGGCGGGACTCTTCCACACCTCGGGCCACCTGCCGTACTACGCCGACACCATGTTCCCCCCCCATGCTCGCCGACGAGGAGCGTGACGCCGAGGGCAATATCACCAAGGCCGGCCAGGAGTACTACCTCAAGGCCATGAACTGCCCGATGCACAACCTCATCTTCCGCTCCCGAGGACGCTCCTACCGCGAGCTGCCGCTGCGCTTCTTCGAGATGGGCCACGACTACCGCTACGAGAAGTCCGGCGTCGTCCACGGGCTCACCCGCATGCGCGGCTTCACCCAGGACGACTCCCACACCTACTGCACCCCGGAGCAGGCCGGTGAGGAGATCCGCGCCCAGATCGACTTCTTCCTGTCGATCCTCAAGGCCTTCGGGCTGACCGACTTCTACCTCGAGCTGTCCACCCGCGACGAGGACGGCGCCAAGAAGGACAAGTTCATCGGCTCCGACGCCGACTGGGCCGCCGCCACGCAGACCCTCCAGAACGCCTGCGACGCCTCCGGGCTGGAGGTCGTCCCCGACCCGGGCGGCGCCGCCTTCTACGGCCCCAAGGTCTCGGTGCAGGTCAAGGACGCCATTGGCCGGACCTGGCAGATGTCCACCATCCAGTACGACTTCAACCAGCCCGAGCGCTTCAACCTGGAGTACACGGCCGCCGACGGTACCCACCAGCGCCCCATCATGATCCACTCGGCAAAGCTGGGCAGTGTGGAGCGCTTCATCGGAGTGCTCACCGAGCACTACGCGGGCGCCTTCCCCGCCTGGCTCTCCCCGGTGCAGGTCCGTCTCATTCCCGTGGCCGAGGCCTTCGACGCCTACGTCGACGACGTCGCCGCCCGGCTGCGCGCCCAGGGAGTGCGAGTCGAGGTGGACCACTCCGATGACCGCTTCGGCAAGAAGATCCGCAATGCCTCCAAGGACAAGATCCCCTTCACCCTCATCGCCGGGGGAGAGGACGCCGAGGCCGGCGCCGTCTCCTTCCGGTTCCGTGACGGCCAGCAGACCAACGGCGTGCCCGTGAAGGAGGCCGTGGCCCACATCGTCCGTGTCATCGACGCCCGTATCAACGACCCGGCGGGGGAGAAGCTGCACAGTGACTGAGGAAGCGACCGGAGAGACGATCGGCGCCCCCGGAGTCGGCGACGACGTTGAGATGGAGGCGCCCTTCTACCACGAGGGCGCTCCGCAGGCCTTTCAGCGTCTGTGGACCCCTCACCGCATGGTCTACATCGGGGGGCAGAACAAACCCTCGGACGACACCCCCGAACAGTGCCCGTTCTGCACGGGGCCGGATCGCCGTGACGACGAGGCTCTCATCGTCCACCGGGGCGAGACCAGCTACGTCATCATGAACCTCTACCCGTACAACACCGGCCACCTGCTGGTATGCCCCTATCGGCACATCTCCGACTGGACCGAGGCCACCGCGGCCGAGCGTCAGGAGATCGGTGAGCTGACCGCCACCGCCATGAGTGTCGTGCGCTCGGTGAGCCGCCCCCACGGATTCAACCTGGGTATGAACCAGGGCGAGGTCGCCGGTGCGGGGATCGCCGCTCATCTCCACCAGCACATCGTGCCGCGCTGGAAGGGAGACGCGAACTTCATGCCCATCATCGGTCGGACCAAGCCCGTGCCCCAGCTGCTCGGCGAGCAGCGGGACATGCTCGCCGCCGCCTGGCCCGCCCGTACCGGGCAGCCCGGGGACTGATCCCCCTGGCCCTCCTCGGTGAAGTCCGTCAGGCTGAGGGCAAAACCCCGTCCGTCTCAGTCCCGCCCGCTCCATCACGGCTCGTCTCTCCGACTACTCACCCGAGACCTAAGGACCTCATGCTCGGCAACCATGGCCGCGGCCTGACCAAGGCCCTGTTCACTCGCCCCGCCCTCGCGCTCGGACGGCTCGGGGTGACCCCCAACATGCTCACCGTCACTGGAACGGCCCTGTCCGTGACGGCAGCGGTCACCCTGCTGCCGCAGGGGCGCTTCGTGGCCGGGCCCCTCGTCCTGCTCGTAGTGCTGGTGGCCGACTCCTTCGACGGCATTCTGGCCCGAGCCACCGGGAAGAGCTCGGTCTTCGGAGCCTTCCTGGACTCCACCATGGACCGCCTGGCCGACGGCGCCGTCCTGGGCTCCCTGGCGGCCTGGGCGGCACTGTCCATGCCGGCCGGCGTGCTGCGCACCGTGACTGTCGTGGCGGCCCTGGCCGCCGTCGTCACCGCGGCCACTGTCCCCTATGCCCGAGCGCGGGCCGAGTCCATCGGCGCCACCGCCTCCGTGGGGATCGCCGAGCGCACCGACCGGCTCCTCGTAGCGCTCGGCGCCACCTTCATCGTGGGGCTCGGGGCCCCCCCAGTGGGTGCTCACCATCGGGCTCCTCTACGTGGCGGTCGCCTCCTTCATCACCGTGATCCAACGCGTGCGCACCGTCCACCAGCAGTCCCGGCAGGCGGGTGATCCGGCATGAGGCTGCGCCTGTCCGCCGTCTCCGGCGCCTACCGCCTGGCCTGGCGAGGTACTCGACACCTGCCTGCGCCGGTGGGCTACGGCCTGGCGCACACCGTTGCCGACGCGCTGTGGGTCTGGCAGCGCCTGAGGCGCAGCACCACCGGGGTGGGACAGCTCGAGCGCAACCTGTCGCGCATCCTCCCTGCGGGGACGCCGCCACGTACCCTGCGCCGGGCCACACGAGCAGGAATGCGCTCCTACATGCGCTACTTCTACGAGGCCTTCGCCCTGCCCGGAATCACGCCGGAGCAGGTCCTTGCGCGTGTACGCACCGACGTCGACCCCCGGCTGCATGAGGACGTGCGCGAGGGCAGCATCGTCATGGCGCTGCCGCACATGGGCAACTGGGACCTCATCGGAGCCTGGGCATGCCGCGAGCTCGCCACCGTTCTGACCGTCGCCGAACGTCTGGAGCCCGAGGATCTCTTCGAGCAGTTCGTCTCCTTCCGTCAGTCACTGGGCATGCGCATCATCGGTCAGGCCCACGGGGAGAAGGTCTTCGACCGTCTCCTGGAGACGGCGAGCCAGGGACACTACGTCGTCGCGCTCCTGGCCGATCGAGATCTGTCCTCGGCCGGCATCACAGCGCAGCTGGGCGGTGCCACCGCACGGGTGGCCGCCGGTCCCGCGGCGATCGCCCAACGCCTGGGGCGTCCCCTGTACGCCGCCTCGATCCACTACGAGCCACTGACCGGTGAGCGGCGCCGTCGCGCGGGATCGCCCTGGGGACTCGTGCTGACCGCCCGCAGGTTCCGGCGCCGCAGAATCTGGAGGGACGCGAGCAGGTCGCGGCGCACACTCGCGCCTGGGTCGCCGAGCTGGACCCCTTGATCGCCGAGCACGCCGAGGACTGGCACATGCTCCAGCCCGTCTTCGACGCCGACCTGGATCAGGAACGCCTCGCTCGCAGCCACGCCCGTGAGCAACAGGCCGTCCACGAGGAGGACGCATGAGGATCGGTATCGTCTGCCCCTACTCCTTCGACGCTCACGGAGGAGTCCAGGTTCACGTCATGGACCTGGCCGGTGAGCTCTTCCGGCGCGGCCACGAGGTCCAGGTCCTTGCACCGGCCTCCCAGGACACCGACCTGCCGGACTGGGTCACCAGCGCCGGTGACTCCATCGCCATTCCCTACAACGGCTCGGTGGCGCGACTGAACTTCGGCGCTCTCGTGGCCAGGCGGGCCCGACGCTGGCTGGAGGCCGGGGACTTCGACATCCTTCACATCCACGAGCCCATCACCCCCAGCGTGGGGATGCTGGCCCTCCAAGCCGCCACCGGACCGGTCGTGGGCACCTTTCACGCCGCCATGGACCGCTCACTCGCCCGTGAGCTGCTGAGCCCGGCGACGGTGCCGCTCATGGAGAAGCTCTCGGCCCGTATCGCCGTCTCGGAGGAGGCCCGCCGCACCCTCATCCAGTACCACGGTGGCGACGCCGTCGTCATTCCCAACGGCGTCAACGTGAAGCCCTTCGCCGACGCTCCCAAGGACGACCCCCGATTCCGGGGTACGGATGAGATCCCCACCATCTCCTTCCTGGGGCGCCTCGACGAGCCCCGCAAGGGACTGCGAGTCCTGGCCGATGCCATCCCGGCGGTGCTGGAGTCGGTGCCGGGTGCGCGCTTCCTCATCGCAGGTCGTGGGCAGGCCCAGGAGATCCGCGACGAGCTGGCCCACTTCGGTGAGTCCGTGGTCTTCCTGGGAGGAGTCAGTGATGAGGACAAGGCCGCCATGCTGGCGTCGGCCAGCTGCTACGTGGCTCCGCAGACCGGAGGGGAGTCCTTCGGCATCGTCCTGGTGGAGGCCATGGCCGCAGGTACCCGGGTCATCGCCTCCGACCTCAAAGCCTTCTCCGACGTGCTCGGCGAGGGCCGTTACGGGGCGCTGTTCCGCAACGAGGACGGCGATGACCTGGCCCGGGTCATCATCAACACCCTGCAGGACGTGACGGCAGCCCGGGTCCGCACCCAGGCGGCCTCCCAGGTGGTCGGGCGCTATGACTGGTCCGCGGTCACCGACGAGGTCCTCGATGTCTACGACATGGCCCTGTCCACCGCTCACACCCGGGTGGAGCCCGCCCCCGGTTCGCGCACCATGCTGGGTCGTCTGCGCGATGCCCTGGACGACTAGAAGCTGATCTCAGGAGTGATGAGGAACCGACCATGGCAACCATGACGACGGCCATGACACAGGCCATCGATATCCCCGCCGGTGCAACGACGGCAATGCCGGCGGCTTCCTCCACGGGGGCCGGCGCGATGACGGCTCCGATATGGAGCATTGTCGTGCTGCTGGTCGGGCTGGCCGTGGCCATTGGGTGGGCGCTCTACGCCAGGCGGTGCGGGTGGACCGGCTGCACCGGCAGGTACTGGGATCCCGGGCCACGCTTGAGGCTCAGCTCGTTCACCGGGCCGAGGCCGCGGCGGAGCTGGCCACCGTCCCGGCGCTGGATCCGGCCTCCGGACTGCTGCTCAGCAGGGCCGCTCGCGAGGCGCTGGATGCCGAGGGGCCTATCGTCGACGACGGTCTGGACAGCTCCGCGCCGCTCGAGAGCACCCCCCATCCTCATCCTGCTTCCGGCGGCGAGGCGCTCCCCGCGCCGACCACCCGCAGTCGAGCCCTCATCGAGTCCGACCTCAGCCGGGTCCTGCGGACAGTGGTGTCCGAGTCGCGCGTCGCGACCTGTCCGCTGACCCGCTGAGCGTGTCGGCACTCAACCGTCTGGACCGGGCCTGCTCACGCCTGGTCCTGGCCCGCAGGTTCCACAACACCCACGTCAGCGAGGCCCAGGTGCTCAGGGCGCGCCTACTTGTTCGGATGTGTCACCTGGCTGGGCACGCCCCCATGCCCCAGACCTTCGATGCCGACGACGACACCACCCCTGAGATGCAGCCGGACCACGACGACGAGGTGCAAGTGAGGTGAATCGATGAGCATGCCTCCCAGTCCCTGGGCCCCCCGCCCCGGTTACCGGCGCTCCAGCGCCCTACCGCAGACCCCGGCCGACTCCGGCTCCCTTTCCGGATCCGGGCAGCGTTACCAGGTTCATCGTGAGAGTCGTGATGCGGATCGTTCACGTTCCTCGGCTCCTGAGGACGGCCGGCAACAGTCCGAGCAGGTGGCCTCTCTCATTCCATCCGGCATCCCGGCGATCGTCGGGGCGATTGTCATGATTGCCGCGATCATTGTCTTCTCCCTGTGCACCCTGTATGTCTTCGCAGGGCTCCGCAGGGACTTCGGCCCGGTCGTGCTCCCATCGTTCCAGCTGGCTCTCATCCCGTTAGCCGGGGTGCTTGTGGCCACGATGCTTCTAGCGGGAGTGTTCTGGTACGTCCGCTGGGAGCCCAGGCCCCCCGGTCTGTTCACGGCGGTCACTCTCATGGTGGCATTCCTGTGGGGGACGAGTGTCTCCACGCTCTGCTCGTTGGTGGTCAACGTCTGGGTGGCTCAGGTCATTACAGAGGCCATGGGGGATCCGGGTGCGGCCGGGGTGATTTCAGCACCTCTGGTCGAGGAGATGACCAAGGGGCTGGGCGTCCTGTTCGTCTTCCTCATCTGGCGCCGGACGATCAACGGCACGATCGATGGGGTCGTGTACGCGGCCTTCACTGCCGCAGGGTTCGCCTTCGTTGAGAATATTCTCTACTTCGTTCAGGGATGGGAGTACGTGGGGAGCATCTTCGTCATGCGGGGAGTCTTGTCCCCGTTCGCTCACCTGACGTTCACTGCCTGCACGGGGGTAGCCATCGGCGTTTCCTCTCGCCGCCGGTCTCAGTACGCGTGGGCGTGGATGGCTCCCGTGGGCCTGGTCGGTGCGATTCTGCTTCACGCGACCTGGAACGGGTTCGTCGCGGTGAACTTCGGGGTGTATCTGCTGCTTCAGTTCCCGTTCTACGCTCTGTGTGCCGGACTGGTCTCGTGCCTGCGCTGGAGTGAGCGTCGGTCCATGCGCCGTGGGATAGAGGACTACGCCCGCGCCGGCTGGTTCTCCCCGGCCGAGGTTCAGATGCTCGCCACCGGTGCAGGGCGTCGGGCGGGTAGACGGTGGGCCGCCACCAGGGGGCCACGGGCCTCAGCGGCCATGAACACCTTCCAGAAGGGTGCCGCGGAGCTCGCTCAGCTGCGCCAGCAGGCCGTGGACAGTCATGATCGAGGTGAGCTCTCCGTCAAGGAGACCGAGCTGCTCGACCGGATCAGCTCAGCGCGACGAACCTTCCTCGGAGCCGGGTAGAAGGCGGCAGGAGCCAACGGATGTCTTGTGACGGTTCGGGTCTCACTGCGTGAGCACCTGGGGTCGTTCGGGAGGCACGGGGTAGCATGCGTGGCATCAGTATCTTTTCACGGAGACGTCGCTGCCGCCCCGGTGCGGAGGCGACGGCTCACGGCCGGAGGACCACGATTGAGTACAGAGCAGACCACCCCCAGCACCGGAACCCTCACCGTGAAGCGCGGCATGGCGGACATGCTCAAGGGCGGCGTCATCATGGACGTCGTCACGCCCGAGCAGGCCCGTATCGCCCAGGACGCGGGAGCCGTTGCCGTCATGGCCCTCGAGCGCGTCCCCGCCGACATTCGAGCCCAGGGCGGCGTTGCCCGCATGAGCGACCCCGACCTCATCACAGGCATCATCGAGGCTGTCTCCATCCCGGTGATGGCCAAGGCCCGTATCGGCCACTTCGTGGAAGCGCAGGTCCTCCAGAGCCTCCGTGTGGACTACATCGACGAGTCCGAGGTCCTCACCCCTGCCGACTACACCCACCACATCGACAAGCAGTCCTTCACCGTTCCTTTCGTCTGCGGAGCCACCAACCTGGGTGAGGCGCTGCGCCGCATCACTGAGGGCGCGGCCATGATCCGGTCCAAGGGTGAGGCCGGCACTGGGGACGTCTCCAACGCAGTGACCCACATGCGTACGATCCGCGACGAGATCCGCCGCCTGACCTCGCTGCCCGAGGACGAGCTCTACGTGGCCGCCAAGGAGCTCGCCGCCCCTTATGAGCTCGTCGCCGAGGTCGCCCGCACCGGGCACCTGCCCGTCGTGCTGTTCACCGCCGGCGGTATCGCCACTCCGGCCGACGCCGCCATGATGATGCAGATGGGGGCCGAGGGCGTCTTCGTGGGCTCGGGCATCTTCAAGTCCGGCGACCCCGCCAAGCGGGCCGCCGCCATCGTGCGCGCCACCGCGCAGTTCGACGCCCCCGACGTCATCGCCGAGGTCTCACGCGGACTGGGAGAGGCGATGGTGGGGATCAACGTCGACGAGATCCCCGAGCCCCACCGCCTGGCGGAACGCGGCTGGTGACCGGCTCCCCGCAGGGCGCCGGACACCCCGCTGATGACGCGGACTGCGGCTCCGCCGGCGGCCTGGTCGACGGACGTCACCCGGTGCTGGTCCCCGAGGACTGGGACCAGCACCTCGACAGCGCCGAGTGGAGCCTGGGCGACGACGGCCTGCCCTTCAGAACGGCTGCCCGGGTTCTGGCCGTGACCCAGGACGGCGAGGTACTGCTGCTGGTGGGGCATGACGCCGCGGACCCGAGCCACAGCTGGGTCTTCACCCCGGGAGGAGGACTCCGCAGCGGCGAGGACCCCCGTGCCGGAGCCGTGCGTGAGCTGGTCGAGGAGTCCGGGATCGAGGTCGACCCCGCCGACCTGGAAGGGCCCATCGCCCACCGGGAGGCGGTCTTCCGCTTCGCCTCCGTCACATGCCGCCAGGACGAGCTCTTCTTCCTCCTGCACCTGCCGACCACGCGCCCGATCAGGAAGGACGGCTGGACCTCCCTGGAGCGAGACGTCGTCGACTCCATCTCGTGGTGGAACGTGGAGCAGCTGCAGGCCGCCCAGGAGCGGGGACAGGAGATCTACCCGGTGCGCCTGCCCGAGATCGTGGAGGAACTCGCCTCCGGCTGGAACGGCCGGCGCTTCGATCTCACGGATCCGGTGGACTGCGAGGTCCTGGCCGAGCTGGCGAGCACCCCGGACCGTCACTGCGACCCCACCACCGAGGAGTCAGATGACTAACCCGAATCACTCCCACCACCCGACTCACACGATGGATGCCCGCCACCCTCGGGCGCTCTTCCCCGCACTCGTGCCGCCCGACTCCCGTCCCACCATCGGAGTCCTGGCCCTTCAGGGAGACGTACGCGAGCACTCCTTGGCCCTCGAGGCGTCTGGAGCGCGCCCCGTCGTCGTACGCCGCGCCACCGATCTGGGGCGGAGCCCGGGAGACAGGATCGACGCCCTGGTGATCCCCGGCGGGGAGTCGACCACCATGAGCACGCTGCTGGTCGCCTTCGGCATGCTTGAGCCCCTGCGCGAGCCTGATCGGCGCGGGCCTGCCCGCCTACGGGTCGTGCGCCGGGATGATCATGCTGGCCGACCGCGTCGAGGGGGCGCAGAAGGGACAGGCGTTCCTGGGCGGCATCGACATGACCGTGCGCCGCAACGCCTTCGGCCGTCAGGTGGACTCCTACGAGGAGGACCTCACCGCTCCAGCACTGGGCGCGGGGCAGGGACCGACCGTTGCGGGCCGTCTTCATTCGGGCGCCCTGGGTGGAGGAGGTGGGGCCCGGACGTCGAGATCCTCGCCACGACCCGCGCAGGACGTGCGGCTGGGGTCGGTGGGGCCGACGGCGGTAGGATCGTCGCGGTTCGTCAAGGGGCCCTGCTCGCCACGTCCTTCCACCCGGAGGTCGGAGGTGACCACCGGGTTCACGACGTCTTCGTCTCCATGGTGACGCGCCGGGCCTGAGTACGTTCGGCCGCGCCCTCATCATCGACTCCCAAGGAGCACTTATGTCGGGTCACTCCAAAGTGGGCCACCACCAAGCACAAGAAGGCCGCCATTGACGCCAAGCGCGGCAAGCTCTTCGCACGCCTCATCAAGAACATCGAGGTCGCCGCCCGTACCGGCGGTGGTGATCCCACCGGTAACCCCACCCTGTTCGACGCCATTCAGAAGGCCAAGAAGAACTCCGTGCCGGCGGACAACATCACCCGCGCCGTCAAGCGCGGCAGCGGTGAGGAGGCCGGTGGCGCCGACTGGCAGACCATCATGTACGAGGGCTACGGCCCCGGCGGGGTCGCCTTCCTCGTCGAGTGCCTCACCGACAACCGCAACCGGGCCGCCTCCGACGTGCGCGTCGCCTTCTCCCGCAATGGCGGGAACCTGGCCGACCCGGGCTCGGTGGCCTACAACTTCACCCGTAAGGGCGTCGTCGAGGTCGCCAAGGCCGACGGAGTGGACGAGGACTCCATCCTCATGGCCGTCCTGGACGCCGGCGCCGAGGAGGTCGAGGACATGGGCGAGTCCTTCGAGATCTACTCCGAGCCCAGCGACATCGTCGCCGTGCGTACCGCTCTGACGGATGCGGGGATGGACTACGACTCCGCCGAGGTCCAGTTCGTCGCCGGAACCAAGGTGGAGGTCGACGTCGAAGCGCACGCAAGGTCTTCCGCCTCATCGACGCCCTGGAGGACTCCGACGACGTCCAGAACGTCTACACCTCGGTGGACCTCAGCCCAGAGGTGGCCGCCGAGTTCGCAGGCGGCGAGGACTGAGCCCCTGGACGTCGCCGGCTCTCGGCCGCGTTCGGCTCGCGCCGTCGTCGCCCAGCAGCGGGTCCTGGGAATCGATCCCGGGCTGACCCGCTGCGGTCTGGGATGCGTGGACGTCGACCCTCGCCGTCAGGTCCGTCTGGTGGAGGTCGGCGTGGTTCGGACTCCGCCGTCTCAGAGCCCCGAGCTGAGGCTCCTGACCATCACGGAGGCCATTGAGGACTGGATCGCCCGTCTGGGTCCCTCCGTGGTGTCCATTGAGCGGGTCTTCGCGCAGGACAACCTGCGCTCCGTCATCGGGGTCGCCCAGGTGATGGGCACCGCGATGGCCACTGCGGCGCGCGCAGGGCTGGAGGTCGCCCAGCACACGCCCAGCGAGGCCAAGGCCGCCGTCACCGGCTCGGGGACTGCGGACAAGACCCAGGTCCAGGCCATGGTCACCCGCATTCTCGGCCTTGATGCGCCGCCCCGGCCGGCAGATGCCGCAGACGCCCTGGCCCAGGCGATCTGCCACGGTTGGCGCGGAGGCGGGACCGGGGAACGGATGATGCCACCGAGATGGTCTCCGCCGGGGAGCGGTGCGCGTCTCGGCCCGCACGCCGGCTCAGCGTCAGTGGGCCGCCGCCCAGGCGGCGGCCCGGCGCACCGGCGCCGTCGACCCGCGACGGGTGCGGCGCTGAGGACTCTGCCGGACCCGGGCTGCTAGGATCCGAACGTCTGTTCGAGTCCGTCCTCGTCCGCCGAATCGGCACAAGACCGCTCGACCCGCTGAGAACATCCAGGAGAAGCTGCCCATGATCGCCTCCCTGCGCGGCACTGTCCTCAGTGTCGGCCTGACCGGTGCCGTCATTGAGACCGGCGGTGTCGGCATGAGCATCCAGGCCACACCCACCACGCTGTCCGGCCTCAGGGCCGGTGAGGAGGCCCTCGTTCACACCGAGCTGGTCGTCCGTGAGGACTCGCTGACGCTCTTCGGCTTCGCCGACACCGATGAGAGGGACAGCTTCCGCACCCTGATGAGCGCCAAGGGGGTCGGAGCCAAGCTGGCTCTGGCGATGCTGGCCGTCCACACCCCCAATGCTCTCAGGCGGGCCATCGCCTCCCAGGACGTCGCCGCCCTCACCCGGGTGCCCGGCCTCGGCCCCAAGGGCGCTCAACGCGTCATCCTGGACGTGGCCGACAAGCTGGGCCCCGTCACCGGGGATGATCTCGGCGCCGCCCGTGCGGCTTCGGAGACTGCTGGAGGGCAGGAGAGCGCGACCGACGGAGGTCCGGAGCCCCACGCCGACGTCGTCGCCGCCCTGGTGCAGCTCGGCTGGAACGAGGCCAGCGCGCGCCGGGCCGTCACCTCCGTGACCTCCGATGCCGCGCCGACCAGGAGCCGGACACGGCGGCAGTGCTGCGGGCCTCCCTGAGATGGTTGGGAGGCGGGCACCGTGGCTGAGCCGGATGAGCTCGACCGGCAGCGCCTGGTCGGTGGTGGTGCCGATGCCACCGAGCGTGCCGCCGAGGCGGCCCTGCGGCCCAAGCGTCTGGAGGACTTCACCGGGCAGGAGGTGGTGCGCGGCCAGCTCTCGGTGGTGCTGCGCTCCGCCCTGGCCCGCGGGGTGACGGCTGACCACGTTCTCCTGTCGGGGCCGCCCGGGCTGGGCAAGACCACGCTGGCCATGATCATCGCCGCCGAGGTGGACGGCTCCCTGCGCCTGACCTCGGGGCCGGCCATTCAGCACGCCGGAGACCTCGCGGCCATCCTGTCCTCCCTGGAGGAGGGCGACGTGCTGTTCATCGATGAGATCCACCGCCTGGCGCGGACCGCCGAGGAGATGCTCTACCTGGCGATGGAGGACTTCCGTGTCGACATCGTCGTCGGAAAGGGACCCGGCGCCACCTCCATCCCCCTGTCCCTGCCCCCCTTCACCGTCGTCGGAGCCACCACGAGGGCAGGGCTGCTGCCCGCCCCGCTGCGAGACCGTTTCGGCTTCACCGGCCACCTCGACTACTACGGGCCGGGCGAGCTCACCCGGATCCTCACGCGCAGTGCGGGGCTGCTGGGCGTGAGCCTGGAGGCGGACGCCGCCAAGGAGCTGGCCTCACGCTCACGTGGCACGCCTCGTATCGCCAACCGGCTGCTGCGGCGCGTCCAGGACTGGGCGGAGGTCCACGGACAGCCCGGCCGACTCGACCTGGTGGCGGCCCGCGGCGCCCTGGACGTCTTCGAGGTCGATGCCCTCGGGCTGGACCGCCTGGACCGGCAGGTGCTCGAGGCCCTGTGCACCCGGTTCGGCGGTGGCCCGGTGGGGTTGACGACGCTGGCGGTCAGCGTGGGGGAGGAGCCCGAGACGGTGGAGACCGTGGCCGAGCCGTACCTCGTGCGTGAGGGGCTGGTGGTGCGTACCCCACGGGGACGGGCGGCCACGCCGGCGGCCTACAGCCACCTGGGACTTGAGCCCCCAGCCGACGGATCATTGTTCTCCTGAGCGACAACCGGGTAATGTGATGATTTTGTAACCGGTTGGTACCCAGTTGTGCCCGACCACTCGCCGACGGTAGGTAAGCGTCTGGCCCGCGTGCCATAGACTCGCCACCGCTGGCCTGTGACAGTCGTAGGTCTGCATCAGCCGAGACTGCCTAGTCGAAACGGAGAGGCCTCCATGTCGTCGTATTTCATCTGGATCATGCTCATCGGGATGCTCCTGATGATGTGGTTCGTCAGCCGCAGGCAGCGCGCGATGCAGGAGGAGCAGAAGCGCCGCACTGAGAAGGGTCTGGTTCCCGGCAACTGGGTTCGCACCATCGGCGGCTTCTACGGGACGGTCGTCGAGGTCGACGGTGACGTGGTCACCCTGGCCACGCCGCTGGGTGACGAGACCCTCTGGAGCAAGCGGGCGATCGCCGCCATCGAGGAGCCTCCCTTCGGCTCCGCCTCCGCCCACGAGGAGCCCGGCTCCGACGTCTCGCAGGCCGGTGACGACATCCGTGAATCCGAGCAGGACGCGGCCGAGCCGCAGTCCTGATATCGGCGAACCGACCACACTCCCACGACGTCGGCGTGACAGCGCTTAGCGGCGCCCTACAGACTCCGCCTGCGCTTGGTGACCCGTCTCGCTGAGTCCGCCGGACTCGGTGCGCCTCTCGGCGGTGTCCGCCAAGCATCCCAGCCCCACACTCACCTCAGCCTTCGGGCCATGCGCTCGAGTTCACTCCACCCCAGGAAGGGACCACGTGTCCAGTAAGCAGCGAACGCGCCCAGGGCGCCGCCTCCTGATGTTCATCCTCGTCCTCGTCATCGGTTTCGGCGCTCTGGTGGTGGGAAACATGAGGCACAAGGCCTCACTCACCCCCGGACTCGCCCTCGATCTCGAGGGCGGTACCCAGCTCATTCTGACGCCCACGACCTCCGACGGCTCGGCGATCAGTGACAGCGATGTTGAGCAGGCCATCGAGGTGATCCGCCAGCGCGTGGACGCCTCCGGCGTCTCCGAGGCCCAGATCTCCCGCCAAGGCGGTCAGAACATCGTGGTCTCGCTGCCCGGAAAGCCCAGCCAGGCCACCCTGGAGCTGGTGCGGACCTCTGCCGTCATGTACTTCCGCCCGGTCCTGCGCGTCCTGGAGGGCAGCGCCCAGCAGGCTGCCAAGAACATCGCCAGCCAGAACCCCTCCGGCGCGCCAACCCCGGCGCCGACGAGTCAGCCCAGCGCCCAGGCCCAGGCTCAACCAGACCCCAACGCCGGAGGCGAGGCGACTCAGCCGGCAGCGGACTCGGCAGGTGCCGAGGAGGGCTCTGGCGAGGGCGAGCAGCCAACCGCGACCCCGGCCCCCACCGCACAGCCCACGGCCCAGTCCACGGGGCAGCCCAGGACCCCCGAGGAGATCGCCAAGCAGCTGGCGGACGTCAACCAGGACGGTGTCATTTCCTCTGACCCGCTCCCCGCCCAGGACAAGACGAACTCATCGGATTCCTGGATCACCGAGAAGCTGCTCTACGACGGCTACATGACCGACTGCACCGACCCGAAGAATCTCACGGGGCAGACGCAGGATCCCAAGGTCGCCGTCATCTCCTGCTCCAAGGAGGCCGGTTCCCAGCACCGCGGCGCCTACATCCTCGGCCCGGCTGAGATCAGCGGAACCGAGCTCAAGAGCGCCAACTCGGGTCTGGAGACCGACTCCCGCGGTCAGGCCACCAACCAGTGGGTCGTCTCGTTGGCCTTCAACGCTGACGGCACCAAGAAGTTCTCCGAGCTGTCCAAGCGGCTGCTGACCTACCGCGACCAGGCGAGTGCCGCCGGTGCGCAGGGCGCTCAGAACCCACAGGCCCAGCACATCGGGGACAAGGCCCAGTTCGCCATCGTCCTGGATGGCCTGACCGTCATGGCCTCCGGTTTCAATGAGTCCGTCCACTCGCCGATCACCGACGGCCGGGTCCAGATCACCGGCAACTTCAACCAGAATCAGGCCAACACGCTGGCCAACCAGCTGTCCTTCGGCTCGCTGCCGCTGAGCTTCACGGTTCAGTCCGAGCAGCAGATCTCCGCCACGTTAGGAACTGAGCAGCTGCGCAACGGCCTGATCGCCGGGCTCATCGGCTTCGCTCTCATCATCCTCTATCTGGCCTGGCAGTACCGCGGCCTGGCGGTGGTGGCCGTGGCCTCTCTGGTGGTGGCCGCAGCCGGCACCTACCTGGTCATCGCGGCACTGAGCGCGACCATGGGCTACCGCCTGTCCCTGGCGGGAGTGGCCGGACTCATCATCTCCATCGGCATTACGGTCGACTCCTTCATCATCTACTTCGAGCGAGTCCGTGACGAGGTGCGTCAGGGACGGACTCTGAGGACCGCGATCGATGAGGGGTGGAAGCACGCCAGGCGCACGATCCTCGTCTCCGACGCCGTCAACCTCGTGGCCGCGATCGTCCTGTACTTCCTCGCCGTCGGCGGGGTGCAGGGATTCGCCTTCACCCTGGGAGTGACCACGTGCGTGGACCTGGCCATCATCATCCTCTTCACCCACCCGTTGATGGAGTGGATCATCCGCTTCCGCTTCTTCGGTGAGGGGCACCGGCTCTCCGGTCTTGACCCCGAGCACCTCGGGGCGACGTCCTCGACCTACGGCAAGGGGCGCGAGGCCGTCGCCGACCGCATGGCCGGGTCGCTGGCGCGCCGCAAGGCCGAGGCCCGCAGGAGCGCCGAGAGCCCCGACGGTGCCGCTGATGAGGCCGACGGCGAGACCGTCGATGATGAGGTCGAGCAGCAGGAGGCCGACGCGGTCGATGCCACGGCCGACAAGGGAAAGGACGGTGAGACGAAGTGAAGTCTCTCGCCACGCTCGGTAACGAGCTCTACTCGGCCAAGACGTCCATCGCCTTCGTCGGCAAACGACGGATCTGGTACCTCATCGCCGTCGTCATCATCCTCGGCTCGGCCACGCTCCTGGCCACCGTAGGACTCACCCCGGGAATCGACTTCAAGGGCGGATCGGAGATCACAGTCACGGGACTGTCCACTCCTTCCGAGCGTCCCGCCAACGAGGTCCTCTCCAAGAGCGACCTGGCGGCCAGCTCCTCGGTGACCACCATGGGGTCGACATCGGTACGGGTGCAGACCAACCAGCTGAGCAAGCAGCGCCTCGACTCGCTGGCCGGTGAGCTCGCCACCGCCTACAAGACCGACGCCTCCAACGTCTCAGCGACGACCGTGGGGCCGACCTGGTCCTCCGACGTCACCAAGAAGGCGATTCGAGGACTGGTCCTGTTCTTCATCTTCGTCGGACTGCTCATCTGGGCATACTTCCGCACCTGGAAGATGGCGGCGGCGGCCCTGCTCGCCCTGTGCCACGACATCGTCGTCACCGTGGGCATCTACGCCCTGTCCGGATTCGAGGTCACCCCGGCCACGATCATCGGTGTGCTGACGATCCTGGGATACTCCCTCTACGACACTGTCGTGGTCTTCGACAAGATCCGCGAGAACACCGAGGGCTTCGAGTCCCAGAGCCGATCCACCTACGCCGAGCTCGCGAACCTGGCGGTCAACCAGACCTTCATCCGTTCGATCAACACCTCCGTGGTCGGTGTGCTCCCGGTGGCCTCGCTTCTGTTCGTCGGCGCCTTCATCCTGGGCGCAGGAACGCTGCGCGACATCGCTCTGACGCTGTTCATCGGCATGATCGCCGGCACCCTGTCCTCGATCTTCCTGGCCACGCCTCTCCTCGTGGACCTGCGCTCACGCGAGAAGCGCATCAAGGACCAGGCCGCCAAGGTCGCCGCAGCACGCCAGCACCGTCGGGAGGAGGCCGGCGACGACGTCGAGGAACTGGCTAAGATTGACGCGGCTCCGGCCGCCTCACCCGTCACCCCCGGCCACCACCTCGGCGTGGCGGCTCAGCCAAAAAGGAAGAAGAAGCGCAGATGACCGCTCCCGTGGCCCATTCCGAGACGGTTCCCGAGTCTCTGACCAGGCTGGTCATGAGCCACCTGCGTGAGATTCCCGATTTTCCCGAGCCGGGGGTCCTCTTCCGGGACATCACTCCGCTCCTGGCCGACGGACCTGCCTTCGCCGGTCTCGTCGACGGCCTTGCCGATCACTATCGCGGTCGGATCGATGCGATCGCGGGACTCGAGTCGCGCGGCTTCATCCTGGCGGCGCCCTTGGCGGTTCGGCTCGGGATCGGGATGATCACGGTGCGCAAGGGCGGCAAGCTGCCCGGACCGGTCATCGGCGTGGACTACTCCCTGGAGTACGGCACCGCCCGGATGGAGCTGCGGCCCGAGACCGTCACCCGGGGCGCACGCGTTCTGGTCATCGACGATGTTCTGGCCACAGGTGGGACGGCCGCCGCGTCCATCTCCCTCATTGAGCAGGCCGGCGCCTCGGTGGAGGCCATCTGCATGCTTCTGGAGCTGGCAGATCTCGGCGGTCGCCGACAGCTCCAGGGGCGTCAGGTCGACTCGGTCGTCATCTTCTGAGACACGAATCGAGCGGCTCATCCGCTTCCTGCTTCCCCACACCCACGGCTGATTCCTGTGTGGTGTCGCGTCGCCCTGCCGCGCGACACCACACGGTCGGCTGCAGCGCCGGCACGCCTCGGTGTGCCGGCGGCTATATGATGCGTCAATGACGGAGACGAAGAGCACCCCGGACACGTCAGGAGACAGTGTTGTCCCCGGCTCGCGCGTGCGCAGCCGTCTGGCGTGGTTCGGCTCCCGGGGACACTCCACACCAGCGGCCATCGAGCCGCTGCTGCGAGCGGTGCGCGCCAACCACCCCAAGGCGGACACGAGCCTCATCGTGCGCGCCTACGAGGTGGCTGAGAAGGCTCACTCCGGCCAACGACGCAAGTCCGGGGAGCCCTACATCACCCACCCGGTGGCAGTGGCGACCATCCTCGCCGAGCTGGGGATGACGGCCCAGACCCTGGCGGCGGCCGTCCTGCACGACACCGTGGAGGACACCGACTACACCCTTGAGCGCCTGCGCGCCGACTTCGGTGACGAGATCAGCCTGCTCGTTGACGGCGTCACCAAGCTCGACAAGCTCCAGTACGGGGAGGCCGCCCAGGCCGAGACGGTGCGCAAGATGATCATCGCGATGTCCAAGGACATCCGGGTCCTGGTCATCAAGCTCGGCGACCGTCTTCACAACGCCCGTACCTGGAAGTACGTCTCCGCGGAGAACGCCGCGCGCAAGGCCAAGGAGACCCTGGAGATCTATGCGCCCCTGGCTCACCGCCTGGGAATGAACACGATCAAGTGGGAGCTGGAGGATCGTTCCTTCAAGGCCCTCTACCCGGGCGTGTACGAGGAGATCGAGCACATGGTGGCCGAGCGGGCCCCGGCTCGCGAGGAGTACCTGCGCCAGGTCCGCCTTCAGATCGAGGAGGATCTGAGGGTCAACAAGATCAAGGGCGCCGTGACCGGGCGACCCAAGCACTACTACTCGATCTATCAGAAGATGATCGTGCGGGGGAAGGACTTCGACGACATCTACGACCTGGTCGCGGTCCGGGTCATTGTCGACACCGTCCAGGACTGCTACGCGGTGCTCGGTTCCCTGCACTCGCGCTGGACCCCCATGAGTGGGCGGTTCAAGGACTACATCGCCGTCCCCAAGTTCAACCTCTACCAGTCGCTGCACACGACTGTCGTGGGGCCGGGGGCTAAGCCGGTGGAGATCCAGATCCGTACCCACGAGATGCACCGCATGGCCGAGTACGGCGTGGCCGCGCACTGGCGTTACAAGGAGGATCCCAACGCCTCGGGCCCCAGCGCCCTGGGAGGCAGACCCGGTGACTCCGACCAGGGCGACATGGGCTGGCTGCGCCAGCTCGTCGACTGGCAGAAGGAGACTCAGGACCCCTCCGAGTTCCTCGACGCCCTGCGCTACGAGATGGCCGGGAGACCAGGTCTACGTCTTCACCCCCAGGGGTGATGTCCTGGCCCTGCCCGCTGGAGCCACTCCGGTGGACTTCGCCTATGCCGTCCACACCGAGGTCGGCCACCGCACCGTGGGGGCGCGCGTCAACAGCCGGCTGGTGCCCCTGGACACGCGCCTGGAGAACGGCGACACGGTGGAGGTCTTCACCTCCAAGGCCATCAACGCCGGTCCCTCGCGTGACTGGCTCACCTTCGTCGCCTCGACCCGGGCCCGCAACAAGATCCGTTCCTGGTTCTCCAAGGAGCGCCGCGAAGAGGCCATTGAGGAGGGCAAGGGCGCCATTGCCCGAACCCTGCGCAAGCAGAACCTTCCCCTTCAGCGCCTCATGAGCCACGAGACTCTCATGAACGTGGCCAAGACCCTCGACAAGGTCGACATTGACGGCCTGTACGCGGCAGTGGGTGAGGGGCACGTATCCGCTCAACATGTCGTTGACACCCTGGTGGCCACCATGGGTGGGGAGGACGGTGCCGAGGAGACTCTTGCGGAGGGGATCCTGCCCACTCGGGCCACGGCGCACCGGCGTCCACGAACGGCCGATGCCGGGGTCGTCGTCGCCGGCATGGATGAGGGGCGACGTCTACGTCAGCTGGCGCGCTGCTGCACGCCCATGCCGGGCGACCCCATCGTCGGTTTCATTACCAGGGGCTCGGGCGTCTCGGTGCACCGGGCCGACTGTCAGAACGTAGACCAGCTCCAGCGCGAGCCTGAGCGACTCATCACCGTCTCCTGGGCGGATCACGCCCAGTCCGCCTACCTGGTCCAGGTCGAGGTCGAGGCCCTGGACCGTGGAGGCCTGCTCGCCGACATCACCCGGGCGCTCGCAGACAGCCACGTCAACCTCGTGAGCGCCAGCATCGCCACGAGCCGCGACCGGGTCGTCACCGGGCGGTTCGTCGTCGAGCTGGCTGAGGTCGGCCACCTGGACCATACGCTGGCGGCGCTGCGACGCATCGACGGCGTCTTCGAGGCGCGCAGAAGCCTGTCCACGACGCGCCGTCGATGAAAAGGACTGAGGACGAGTGGTGCCACTTGACGACGGATCGTTACGCGGCATCTAGCCTGGCACCACTGACTCTTCGTAAATAGGACTTGCCAGAGCCATCGGCAGCTGCCTCCATAACGGCAAGCCGGTCGAATTCATCCAGTAAGGACGGCCAGCGGTTCTCGAGAAGGCGAAAGGCGATGACGGATGTCACATGCTCCCCTTTGAAGCCTTCGGGAGAAAACTTAATCCTGCGTCGATCGGAAGAAAGTATGACAAGGCTGTCGGCCCGCCATAGATTGCTTAAATAATTATGTGAGTATAAGTATTTAGGTGAGTATAAGTACGACGCGATGTCTTCGAATTCGATTCGGGTTGTCCCATCAAGGAAGGAATGCTTCTCGATGTATCCTGGCCCAACCTCGATATAGTTAACGCTTTGTTTGGAGGATTACTCCAGCTCCTAAAGTGATGAGTATGATGGCGAACACGAGCCACATGGTAGCGACGCCGGCGTCATCGTCAGAAAATGAAGGGTTGATCCATCGTCTGCAGCCGAGCCAGAGGGCGACTAGACCGATAAATATAACTACTCCGCCGCCGAGTAACTGATATTGTGGCGGTTTTGATCGTGCAACGCCATCTTCCGTCATGGCGGAGCCGTCCACGCGGTCGAAGCGATCCAGCGCCACCTTGATGATGATACCAAGTATCATGGCAAGACCGAGAGGAAGTGGAATGTCCTCCATGTCAACAACACCAGTCTCTTCTGTAGGATTTCATGAATGGGTTCGCTAAAAAGTGTGTGGGACCTATTTTTTGAAATTATGTTGCTATTTACTGCTGGAATGTGACCGACTCGATGATGTGCTGTGCCCGCGGACAGCCTCTGCTGGCCGCTCCTCGGCAGTGGTTGAGCGTCAGCAGGAGGCGGACTCGGGCTGACGCCCTGATCGCGGGCAGTCATGATGGCCTGAACAGCGGCCGTAGGAGGTCCCAGACGTGCGATGTCGACGGCGGCCCGCGCGATGGTCGCGCAGGTGACACCGTTGATCACGGTGGTGTCGGAATGGGGTAGCCTGCCTCGTCTCGTCACCAGGTAGGGCACGCGACTTCGGCGCCCTCCCGGTAGGCAGACCTCGAGCGTGCTCGGTGGCGCCCCGCCGACATGCACCCACAGAGCCGTGCCTGCCAAAAGCACACCCTGGCAGGGTAGGGCAGTGGCGATGGCCTGCAGTCGTCCTTCCACTGATTGCAGAAGATCTGCTGGCTGCAGGTTGCCCAGGACGTTGACCAGCAGACGGGAGTCGAGCTCAGCGCACCTCAGCAGCTGCATGTCCTGAGTAGGGAGCATGCCCAGGACTGGGGTGAGGGGGCGGGCGGACAGGTGTGCCACGGCGGCATGGCCTGGCACCGGAACACAGCGAGTCATGTTCCTATCGTTGACCTTTTTTGAGAGCTGTGCCAGAGTGCGAGTAGAGCCTGTGGATAACGGGTCAGATGTTCTGGAGTCGGTGTACGTGTGATGGGCTCAGATTGCTGGCCTTCCTGAAGCCGCTAAGGTACCGTTTTGCTGTTCCGTTAGAGGCTGCTTGAACTAGTCTGGAGTGAGTGGTGGGATCGGTTGGATTCGGCCAGTGGCCGTTGGTCATGCGAAATGCGATCACGGATACGACGTAGTTGCCACGATAGTAGTCCGTCTGGAAAGAGATCCTGCGCCCGTCTGATGTGCTGATTGTTAGCTTCCCTCCTTCTGATCTCGGGGAGTAGGAGTATGAGCTGATCTCATGGAACAGGATTCTTGTGATCTTGCCCAGTCGTTCACGTTTCTCTACGTAATCAATACCGGTTTCAACGTACTCATTTCGGACGGACATGATGATGAGAAACGAGTATGCCGTAAAGAAGATCCCGGCGGCAAAGACCGCTATGGCGATCAGTGAGAGAGGGGTGAGTTGGTCGGGGCTCACTGAACTTGGGTCTCCCGGGGTACTCCAGGAAATGAATGCGTAACGCATCAAGAGCAATCCGCCAATAATAAATGGAATTCCAATGAATGGGAGTATAATGCCGGCCACGAGCTGAAATCGTGGCGCTCTCACCCTGACGGCCCCTTCAGGTGTGGTGGTATATTTTTCAGAATTTTTACCCCCTAAGTACGCCCTTACGGCGGGGCCGATAACGACGACAATGAAGATGAGGACATAATTCCAGTAATGCATAACAGGCATCTTAGTGCTCTTCTGTTGGACCCGGCTTCTTGTTGGAGAATGTGTGACTTGTTAGATATCCACAGAAGGCTGCGTGTGATTTCTTGCATATTTCAGTCAGTCTGTCGTCGCCTTAGGTTTTATCAGGGTGTGACGCGTAAGAATTGGGGTTGAACTCAGGTCAAGGGGATGAGGTAGGTGTATGACGCACACGGTTAGAGGGGTGGACGATTCGGCACGCACGACGAGTTCTGCGATGGACTTCTCGGAGACCACGATGACAGTCGGCGAGGTCTCAACGCTCCTGGGTGTCAGCGTCAGGGCGCTGCACCACTGGGACGAGTCCGGCCTGGTGCATCCCTCACGGCGCAGTGACGCCGGCTACCGGCTCTACTGCGAGACGGACATCATGCGCATCCAGCAGGTTCTCGTCTACCGGCAGACCGGCATGAGTCTGGCTGATATCAAAGAGGTCCTTGACGAGCCGGGCGCCGACGCCGTCACGCACCTACATCGTCAGCGCGAGCTGTTGCAGGGACAGGTCTCCCGCCTGCAGCAGATGCTCCTGTCCATCGACACGATCCTGGACATGCAGCAGCTGGGAGGCAGACTCTCCCTGGCCGAGACGGTGGAGATCTGGGGGACCGACTGGGACCCCGTTTATCTCGCCGAGGCCCAGGCCAAGTGGGGCGATACGGAGGAGTGGGCCGAGTCGGCCCGGCGCAAGGCCCGGATGACTCGCGCCGACTGGGAACAGGCGCACTCCGAGACTGTCGCCCTGGAGACCGCGCTGGCCGAGGCGATGCACAGCGGCGTCGAACCGGGCAGCCCCGAGGCCAACGCCCTGGCTCGATGGCACCGCAAGGATCTCAACCGGTGGTTCGAGGTCTCCACCTCCAAACAGGTCGTCATCGCCCGCAGTTACGTGGCCGATGAGCGCTACGCCCGCTACTACGACAAGCGCGCGCCGGGCTTGGCAGCCTGGCTCAAGGACGTCATCGACGCCGGCGCCAGATCCGAGGGCGTGGAACCCGCGACCGCCACCTGGGAGTAGAAGACCCCTGGGGACGGACGCACAGGCGCAGGAGAACGGGGGCCGACACCTGGTTCGGTGTCGACCCCCGTGCAAGGTTCACAAACGCACGGCGCCGTGAGACGGATCTCGGATCAGGCCTTGGCCGAGCGCAGCACCTGCTCGAGCCAGGCTCGGCGAGCTGTCAGAGCGGCCTCGGCCTCGGCGATCTTCTTGGCGTCGCCGGCAGCCTGGGCGGCAGCCAGGTCCTTCTCCAGGCCGGCGATCGCGTCCTGGAGCTGACCGGCCAGGCCCTCGGCGCGAGCCTTGGTCTCCGGGTCGGTGCGGCGCCACTCGGCGTTCTCGGCCTCGCGGATGGCGTCCTCGACGGCGCGCATGCGGCCCTCGATGCGGCGCACGGCTCCGCGGGGGACCCGCCCGGCCTCCTCCCACGCGTCCTGGATGGGGCGCAGGGCCTTCTTGGCGGCCTTGATGTCCTTGATGGGCAGGAGCGCCTCGGCCTTGGCCACCAGCGCCTCCTTGACCTTGAGGGTTCTCGGCGAACTCGGCGTCGACGGCCTCGTCCTTGGCGCGGCGGGCGTCGTAGAAGACCTGCTGGGCGGCCCGGAAGCGGGCCCACAGGGCGTCGTCCTCCTTGCGGGAGGCGCGTCCGGCCTTCTTCCACTCGGCCAGCAGATCACGGTACTTCGCGGAGGTACCGGCCCAGTCGGTGGAGTTCTGCATCTCCTCGGCACGCTTGATGAGCGCCTCCTTGGCGGCCCGCACCTGCGCCTGCTTGGCGTCCAGCTCGCTGAAGAACTGGCGGCGGTGACGGTCGAAGGTGGTGCGCGCGTGGGAGAAGCGCTTCCACAGCCCGTCCTCGGTGGGACGGTCCAGGCGCGGCCCGCGCCGCTGCGCTGCCTTCCAGGACTCGAGCAGCTCACGCAGCTCGGCGCCGGAGTTCTTCCACTGCGTGCGGGCCGGGTCCTGCTCGGCGATGGCCTCAGCGCGCTCGACGATCGCCGTGCGCTCCTTGAGGGCCTGCTCCTTGGCGGCCGCACGCTCAGCGGATACGGCCTCGCGTCGCTCGGCGGCCACCGTCTTGAGCGCGGCGAAGCGGGCCCGCAGTCCCTCCAGATCGCCGACGGCGGCCGGTTCGGTCAGGGACTCGGAGATCGAGGACAGGGTCGAGTCGATCTCGCGGACGCTGAGCTGGGGCAGGCGGGTGGCGAACAGGTCGATGGTCGCCTTGAGATCCAGGTAGCGGCGCACGTAAGAAGGCCATGGCCTCGGCGATGGGAGCATCGGGGAACTGGCCGACCTCGCGCTCGGCGCCACCGTCCTGGACGTAGACCCGACCCTCACCGTCGACGCGCCCCCACTTGGCGGCGTCCATGGCCTCCTGCGGGTCAACGGCCGGTTCGGCGGGCGCCGCGGGAGCCGCAGCCGGGGCGGGAACCTCGGCAGGAGTCGGTGTGGCGTCCCCCTGGGTGGCCTCTGCGGTCTCGGGCCTCTGAGTCTCCTCGGCAGGCTGCTCGGTCGGCGTGGGATCCCCGGAAGCCGAAGAGACCGACTCGTCGGAGACGGCCTGCGCGGACTCCTCGGTGGGCCGGTCCGAAGGCTCGCTGGGCTCGGACTCCTTCGGGGCGGCGACGTCGGCCGTGGCGTCGGCCGCTACGTCGGTGACGGGGGAGGTGGCGGCTTCAGGCGCCTGCTCCATCGGGGTGGGCGCTGTCGACTCGTCAAGGCCGGTCGGCTGGATGGTCTGCTCAGTGTCGGGCTGGTTCCGCTCAGTCACGGGATGCTCCTTCATGGGTTGACGGGGAGGGAGCGGCGTGACCGCTCCGTTCCGTTCGCGCCCGGCTCTCAAGCCGGGTGGTGATGACGTGCCGTCGGAGGACGGCAGTGCCGAAAGTCTACGTTCCTGCCGGCTCCATTCACCATCCTTCGCCCCACTGATTTCAGTTGATTCGTTGAGCGCCGATGCCCCTCACAAGCGGGCCGGTGTCGGTTCCCCACGCCTCGTCGACGGCTGGCGCTGTTAGCATGTGACCATGCTCGCGTGACTCGCCCTTGTGCCCCCACCGCCTCATGTCAAGGACGAGTCATGCCTGCGATCTGCTTCTCCCACGTCAGCTTCTCCTACACCTCTGATCCCCTGCTTGAGAACATCAGTCTCACGGTCTCCGACCGCGAACGCGTCTGCGTCGTCGGCCCCAACGGATCGGGGAAGTCCACGCTCCTGCGCCTGGCCACCGGCGAGCTGTCGCTGACCACGGGGCTGTCAGCATTCCCGAGCAGCATGGCCCGCCGGCGGCCGACTCGGAGGAGTCGACTGCCACGTCGATCGAGGGCTACCTCGACGCCGTCTGCGCTGAGACCCTGGAAGCGCTTGATCGTTTCGAGCGCATGAGCGAGGCCATTGCCCAGGCCGGAGCTGAAACCGGCTCCCTCGCCGAGGAATACGACTCGTTACTGACCCGGCTTGAGTCGCTCGAGGCCTGGAACCTGCCGGCTCGACGGGCTGAGGGCGCTCGCCGGGCTGGGACTGGGACGCGTGGATACAGGCCGCCTCGTCTCCTCCCCTGTCGCCGGGGCAACAGGGCGAGGGCTGGAGATCGCCGCTCTGCTTCTTTCAGCCGGTCAGGCGCTGGTGCTCGACGAGCCCACCAACCACCTGGATGCCGGTAGCAGCAGCTACCTGAGCGAGATGATGGTGTCATGGCCCGGACCGGTCCTGTTCTCCTCTCACGATCGTGCATTCATCGACGAGGTGGCCACCGCCGTCGTCGACCTCGACACAGCACCGTGGCAGGCACTCGCCACCGCCTCCGGGGACAGCGGCCCCATGGGTGCCTACCGGTGCGCGGGGCGATACAGCGAAACTACCTCGTGGAGAAGGCGTACGCCAGGTCGTCCCACCGCAGCCTTCACCAGCGTCAGCAGGAGCAGCGGCGCAAGCTCGCGCGTCACCGTCGCGACTCCGAGATCGTTGGGCACAGCGGGGCAGCGCCCCGGACCGAGGCCCGCATAGCCCGGAAGTTCTACGCCGACCGCGCCCAGCGCGTCTCCACCCGGCGCCAGACACAGGACGACCGTCGGCTGGAGGCGCTCGCCGACACCGAGGTGCGCAGGCCCCGCTCCTACGAGCTGCGGCTGCGCCTGACTGAACCGGCATCGCGAAGAGGAACGGTGGTCTCGGCCCGGTCGGCCGCCGTTCCCGGGCGCCTTGCACCGGTCACGGTCGACGTCATGGCCGGGGAGCACCTGCTGGTCACCGGCGTCAATGGGAGCGGGAAGTCCACGCTTCTGACCTGGTTGGGTAGGGCGGTCGGCGCCCACGGAGGACTCCAGCGGCAGCCTCACGGTATCCGGCTCGGTGTCTGGATACCCAGCACCTGCCGCGTCTCGGCGACCCTGGGGTGGATGAGGACGTGTGGGTCGAGGGGATCGGGGACCGTGGCCAGGGCGCTCTGCACCCGCGCCTGTGGAACCGTCCCTCAGCGAGCTCTCCGACGGCAACCAGCGCCGCGCCCAGCTAGCCCTGGCCGCTGCCGGGCCCGAGGTGCTCGTCGTCGACGAGCCCACGAACTACCTGTACCTGGACGCCCTCGAGATGCTCGAGACCGCCCTGAGGTCGTGGACGGGCACGCTCATCGTCGCCAGCCACGACCGCTGGCTCATCGAGCACTGGTGGGGGCGGCGGCTTCACCTTCGAGCCAGCCGGGTCCTGTGGACCTGAGCAGCGCTTGGAAACGTATTCACACCAGGTACCAGGTGATCCAAGTTAGGGTGGGAGGCATGATCTTGGAGCGCACCATCGCACCCGTGTTCGCAGCCAACTGCTATGTCCTGGCCGCAGGCCCGGGTGAGCCCGCCCTCGTCGTCGACCCCGGAGCCGGCGCCGCCGGCGGCGCCCTGGCCCTGCTTCGCTCCCATCGGCTCACCCTGGGCGCCATCCTGCTCACCCACGGACACGCCGACCATGTATGGGACACCCAGGCCCTCATCGAGGCGGCGCATGCCGAGGGCATGCTCGCCAGCGACGACTCCGTCGACGTGCCGGTCTACATCCCCGAGCGCGACCGGTACCGGCTCGAGGAGCCCGACATCACCACCGGCATCAGCGCCAACGGCATGACCTTCACCGACATGGCCGGTACCCCTTGGAGGCAGCCCGCCGATATCCGTCTCTTCCCCGGAGACGGATTCTCCCGCGCCGTCGAGCTGGTCCCCGGCATCGCTCTGCGCGCGATCCCCGCTCCGGGCCACTCGGAGGGCTCCACCCTGTTCTTCTTCGAGGCCCGCCTGGCCGACAACGCCCTGCTGTACGAGGCCGAGGTCATCGAGGACGACCCCTCCGCCGCGGACGAGGAGCACACCTACCTCATGGCGCTCGACGGCGACGTCATCTTCAAGGGATCCGTGGGTCGCACCGACCTGCCCGGCGGAGACCAGGTGCAGATGCTCGGCACTCTGCGGTTCCTGGCCAGCGCCATCGACCCGGCCACCGTCCTGCTGCCCGGGCACGGTGCAGTGACCACCATGGAGCACGAGCACCACGGCAACCCCTACCTCGCCGAGGCCAAGATCCGTGGAGGAGACCTCAAGGCCTGACGGCGGCGCGCAGGCTCGCTGCCCGTCATGACACAATGCGGACCATGGCACAGGTACGACAAGCCCTCTCCTCACTGTCCGGCTTCCCCGAGTGGCTCCCCGCGGGCCACATCGTCGAGCAGCACTTCGTCGACATCCTGCGCCGCACCTTCGAGCTCCACGGCTTCAGCGGCATCCAGACCCGCGCCGTCGAGCCGCTGAGCGAGCTGACGAAGAAGGGCGAGACCTCGAAGGAGGTCTACCTGCTCAACCGCCTGCAGGCGGATCCTGCCGAGTCCGAGTCCGAGACGGATCCGCGCAAGCAGCTGGGGCTCCACTTCGACCTGACCGTCCCCTTCGCCCGCTACGTCGTCGACAATGCCGGGCTGCTGACCTTCCCGTTCAAGCGCTACCAGATTCAGAAGGTCTGGCGTGGGGAGCGGCCTCAGGAGGGAAGGTTCCGCGAGTTCATCCAGGCCGATATCGACATCGTCGGTGACGGCGCCCTGCCGCTCCACCACGATGTCGAGGTCCCCCTCATCATGCACGAGGCGCTCAGCTCCCTGCCGGTGCCCGCGGTCACCATCCACGTCTCCAACCGCAAGGTCGCTCAAGGCTTCTACCAGTCCATCGGCATCGACACGGACCAGCTCATCGAGGTCCTGCGCGTGGTCGACAAGCTCGACAAGATCGGACCCGAGAAGGTGGCCGCCGAGCTCACCCAGAACGTCGGTGTCAGCGCGCAGCAGGCGGCGCAGGCCCTCAGGCTCGCCACCATCACCGGAACCGATGGTCAGGACGTCTCCGGGCAGGTCCTGCGGGCACTGGCCGGCGCCGAGCCCTCCGAGCTCCTCAACGAGGGTCTGGCCGAGCTGACCGCCCTGCTCGAGGCCACCGGACGTCGCCGCCCCGGCGCAGTCGTCGCCGACCTCAAGATCGCTCGCGGGCTGGACTACTACACCGGCACGGTCTATGAGTCCTTCATGGCCGGCCACGAGGATCTCGGCTCAGTGTGCTCCGGGGGCCGCTACGACTCACTGGCCACCAACGGCAGGCGCACCTTCCCCGGTGTGGGCATCTCCATCGGCCTGTCCCGGCTCCTGGCCCGCGTCATCGGGGAGGGGCTCGTGGAGGTCAGCCGCTCCGTGCCCACGGCGGTGCTCGTGGCTGTGACCGACGAGGCCCACCGCTCGGCCTCCGATGCCATCGCCGATGCGCTCCGTGCCCGCGGCGTCAGCGCCGACGTGGCCCCCAGCGCCGCCAAGTTCGGCAAGCAGATCAAGGCCGCGGACAAGCGATCCATCCCCTTCGTGTGGTTCCCCGGCGCTGATGGCGCCCCTGACTCGGTCAAGGACATCCGCACCGGCGAGCAGGTCGAGGCCGACGCCACCACCTGGCAGCTGCCCAGTGACGATGCCGCACCACGGATCACCATCAGCCGGGTTGCGGCCTGCTCGCAGGCCGGTGGCGAGGACGGCTGCAAAGTCGACTCAGCCTCATGACTATGAGCCGGAGCGAGTCCAGCAGCACGCACAACGTCCAGCAGGCGACCAGGGCGCTGTCCGCCCTCCGCGACAGCCTGACGGCCTTGTCCTTGCCCTACGTCCTTCAAGGAACCGCCGCCGCCTCGGACAAGGCCACCCTCATCCGTGACCAGCTCGGCGACTACATCCTTCCCCGCCTGGCCAGCCTGGATGCTCCGCTGCTGGCTGTGGTCGGCGGCTCGACCGGCGCCGGCAAGTCGACCCTCGTGTCCTCACTCGTTCGCCGGCACGTGGCCAGGGCCTCCGCGATCCGTCCCACCACGCGCCGCCCCCTGCTGCTGCACGCACCGACCGACGCCGCCTGGTTCGACACCGACCGGGTCCTGGGCTCCCTCTCACGTCTGCGCGTGGATGCCGACGCTCCGGCGAGCCCGGCCACTGACCACACGCCCAGAGAGCTCGAGCTGCGATCCTGCGAGGGGCTCCCCGAGGGACTGGCGATCGTGGACGCACCCGATGTCGACTCCGTGGTCGAGGACAACCGGGACCTGGCCGCGACGCTCCTGGCCGGTGCGGACCTGTGGATCTTCGTCACCACGGCAGCGCGCTACGCCGACGCCGTCCCGTGGGAGCACCTGCGGGCCGCGGCCGAGCGGCATATCACGGCTGCCATCGTCCTGGACCGGGTACCCGATGGTGCACAGACAGAGGTGGAGGCCGATCTGCGTCGCCGGCTCGCGGAGGCGAACCTGGCTGAAGCCCCCGTCTTCACGATTCCTGAAACGGCTCTGGACGACGACGGCTTCCTGCCCGAGTCCTGCGTCTCACCACTGCGCCAGTGGTTGGGAGCGCTGGCCTCCGACTCGGCCGCTCGCCAGGACGTCGCGCACCGCAGCCTGACCGGTGCCATCGGTGCCGTGCTGGCACAGAGCGAGCTGCTCGCCGTCGAGCTGGACTCCCAGGAGGCCGAGCAGGCTGAGCTGCATCGAGCAGCCACCTCGGAGCACGATGACGCACTTGAGCGCGTCATCGAGGCCACCGAGGACGGTTCCATGCTGCACGGTGAGGTACTGGCCCGCTGGCAGGAGTTCGTGGGGACTGGGGACCTGTTCCGGTCCTTGGAGGTTCAGGTGGGACGGGTCCGCGACCGCATCACGTCGCTTCTGCGAGGGCGTCCGGCTCCGGCCAAGCGCGTTGAGCAGGCGATCGGCTCCTCCCTGGTCGAGCTCCTGGTCGCCGAGTCCCAACGGGCCTGCCTGGCCACGGAACGCTCCTGGAGACGCGCCGGCACCTCCCAGCAGGCCCTCAACCGGGCACTGGCAGAGGTGCCCACCCAGACCGGCCTTGAGGTCATAGCCGCGGCCCTCGTCCACGACTGGCAGCGTCAGGTTCTCACGCTCGTTCGAGCCGAAGGCTCCGACAAGCGGCTCACTGCCCGCCTGTTGTCCCTAGGGGGTCAACGGTGCCGGAGTCGTCCTCATGATTCTCGTCTTCGCTCACACCGGCGGACTGACTGGGGGAGAGGTGGGGATTGCGGGAGGTACCGCCATCCTGGCCCAGCGGGTTCTGGAGGCCGTCTTCGGAGACCAGGCGATGCGCGGCATGACCAAGACGGCCCGGGAGGACCTCAGCAGGCGAGCCACTGGTTTGTTCGCCAACCAGACGAAGTGCTTCACTGATGCTCTTCCGGTCCCCAACCCCAGTGCAGACACGCTGCGAGAACAGCTTCAGGCCTGCCAGGAGGCGGCCACGTCATTGCGCGCCCTGCCGACTGCCCGCAGCAGCCGGACGGCCGGGAGGAGGGCCAGGTGACCACTGACCGTTCCGGCGCGTTAGACCCTACCGCTGGTTCTCCAGGACCTGGAGAGGGCTGTCAACCTGGGCGAGCAGCTCGGTCTGCGTGACGAGCTCACTCAGGCCCGGATGTCCTCGCGCAGGCCTCCCACCGTCGGCGTCTGGCGCCGGAGACCACGGTGGCCGCCATTCTCGGGGCGACCGGTTCGGGCAAGTCCAGCCTCGCCAACGCCCTGACCGGCTCTGAGGGTGTCCTGCACCGCCCGTACCCGTCCGACGACCACCCAGCCCCTCGCCGTCGTCCCGGATACGGCTGTCGAGGCCGCTGAGCTGTTGGACTGGCTCGCCGTCGGCCCACAGGTCGCGCGTCGATGGCGGCTGGGCCCTGGGCGAGACCACGGTGCTGGTCGATCTGCCCGACATCGACTCCGACGAGCCTCGCGCACCGGGCCATCGCCCAGCGCATGGCGGGCAAGGTCGACGTCCTGGTGTGGGTCCTCGATCCGGAGAAGTACGCCGACGGCGTCGTTCATCGCGACTTCCTCATTCCCATGGCGGCGCATGCCGAGGTCATGGTGGTCGCCCTCAACCAGGTGGATCGGCTCGACCTTGAGAGCCGGGACGCAGTGCTTAGGGACCTGAGGAGGATCCTGGACCACGAGGGCCTTGGATCCGTCTCCGTGGTTCCCGTCAGCGCCCGCACCGGAGAGAGCGTTGAGAACCTGGCGCACGCTGTGGCCTCGGTCGCCTCGAACAGGCTGGCCAGCGCTCGAAGCCTTGTCGCCCACGCCCGGCGTGCAGCCGGTGACATGGGAGAGCGGACAGGGCTCATTGCTCCACCTGCTCCAGCTGCAGGTGAGCCGGTCCCGGCCGCTCAGCAGACGCCGCAGGTAGGTCAGCCCCTGCAAGCGCTCCGACAGGCGGCTGCGAGCCTCGCCGGAGTCGACGTCGTCTCGCAGGCGGTCGAAGGATCGGACCGTCACCGGGCACATACCCGCGTCGGCTGGTTCTGGTTGCGGTGGGTCGCACACCTGCGACGTGACCCGCTCGAGCCCTCCACCTGGGAACCAGGCGCCCACCTGCACCGGGGGCCGGAGACGGAGAACGGCTCTGATGGGGGCACGGTGCCCGGCGCCATCGACCTCAGCTCCCTGCCCCCCGCAGGACCTGCGGCAACGGGCAGGCTGCGCAGCAGTGCCCACGTCTATGCCGTGGCGGCCTGCTCCGGACTGCCCGGTGACCTGGCCGCTCAGGCCGTTCTGCGCAGCGACGAGCGTGCTGAGAGCCTCGCCGAGCCTCTGGATCTGGCTGTGGCCGCGCTGGACTACGGGGGCTGGAAGCGCCCGGCCTGGTGGCGCGTCGCGAACGTGCTGCAGTGGGTGACCGCACTGACGGCACTGATCGGTGGGCTGTGGCTGGTGGCTATTCACGTCCTGGAGGACTACCTCCTGATCATCAGCATCGACGTTCCCCGCTGGGGGGGAGTTCCCTGGCCCACCATCCTCCTGCTCGGAGGTCTGCTGCTCGGACTGGTCCTGGCAGGTCTGGGAACGTTCTCTGGCCCGCCTTCAGGCCAGGCATCACAGCAGACGGATCATCGACCGCTTGCGCCGTGCCACCGATGAGGGTCGTGAACGTCAAGACTCGTCGAGCCACTGACGGCCGAGACCAGCGGATGGACCGAGCTGGCGCAGATCCCTCACCGCCGCTGACCGCCCATCCCGACTCGCGCGAGTAGGACAGCTCCCACCGGAACGGACACCCGATTGGACACCGGGCGGGCATGACGGGCGGGGTGACACGTATGTGGTCACCCCGCCCCCGCGAGTGTGGATGCTGTGAGGCGTTCAGCGGTCGCCGCGCCGGCCGCGGAAGCCGCCCCGGTTGCCGCCGAAGCGGTTCTGGTTGCGCTCACTGTAGCCATGGCGGTCGTCCCGGTAGCCGTCACGGTCGTAGCCGCGACCACCCCGGTCCTCGCGCCGCCCGCGGAAGCCGTCCCGGTTGCCACGGCGGTCCTCCCACCGACGGTTGTCACGGCGGTCCCCACGGTCCGAGCGGTCGTAACCGCCCCTGCCGCCGCGCCCGTCGCGGTCCTTCCAACCGCGCTCACCGTCATCACGGCGGGGGCGGAAACCACGGTCCGGCCGTTCGCCGCGCTCACTGCGGTCCTTGCGGTCGTCCCAGTCACGCCGCTTGGGACGGCGCTCTGCGCCGTTGGGGCCGGACCAGCCGTGACCCGGCCCCTCATCGGGGCGGATCCGCAGCTCGCGGCCGGCAAAGGTCGCCCGTCCCATGACGCTCAGCTGCTCGGGGCTGAGTTCGGCGTAGATCGTGACCAGGGAGAAGGACTGAAGGATGTCGATCTTGCCGATGTCGGAGCCCTCGATCCCGCCCTCGTTGGCCAGGGCGCCGACGATCGCGCTGGAAGGACCCGGTCCCGTGCCCCACCCGACACGGTAGACGGTCCCAGGGCCCTCGTGCTCGCGGCGTCCGGAACGCGTGGCCGAACGGCGCCCCTCTCCTCGGTCGCCCCGGTCGCCCCGGTCGCCCCGGTCGCCACGACGGTTCTTCTCGCGCCCACCTTCGAAGGATGCCGACAGAAAGGTCCCCTCGGAGTCGAGGTTCTCCTCCCTGCGGGCGCGCTGGGGGCGCTCACCGCCACGGTCCTCACGCCTGCGCGGGCCCTCATCACCCACGGCCAGGGCCAGCAGCGTCGCCGCCAGCTCCTCGACGTCAATGTCCAGCTCCTGGGCGCAGTCGGTGACCAGCGGCAGGTACATGTCCAGACGACCGCGCTCGTGACGTGCGGCGGCCTTGGACAGGAGCTTGCGAGCGCGGTCGTCTGGAGACGTCCGCGGGGAGGGCAGGGGTGATCTCCTCCAGACGGCTGCCGGTAAGGCGCTCGATCTGGCGGAGCTTGCCCTTCTCCTGGGGGTCAGGGAAGGTGACGGCCTCACCGTGGCGGCCGGCGCGGCCCGTGCGGCCGATACGGTGCACGTGAGCCCTCGGCCTCACGGGGCACGTCGAGCTGACGACCAGTCCGATGCGGTCCACGTCCAGCCTCGGGCGGCCACGTCGGTGGCCACCAGCACGTCAAGGGTACCGCGCGCAGCCGCTCCACCAGACGCTCGCGCTCGCGCTGAGGCACGTCACCGGAGATCGCGGCTGCCTGGATGCTCCCGGCCCGCCAGCTCGATGGCGACGTCCTCGGCCGTGGACTTGGTCCGTACGAAGACGATGGCGGCCTCGGCGTCGGTGACGGCCAGGACCCGGGAGACGGCGCCGATCTTGTGGGGAAGGGAACCACCGCGTAGGTCTGGTGGACGGTGGCGACGGTGGAGGCCGGCCTGGAGACCCTCGACCTGAACGGGTTCGTGGAGGTGCTGGCGCGCCACGGCCTGGATGGCCGGAGGCATCGTCGCGGAGAACAGGGCGGTGCGCCGATCGGTGGGAAGGGACTGAGCAATCGTCTCGACGTCCTCGGCGAAGCCCATGCGTAGCATCTCATCGGCCTCGTCCAGGACGAAGTAGCGCACGTCGTCGAGCTGGAGCGCACCCTTGTCAATGAGGTCTATGACGCGTCCGGGAGTGCCGACGACGACCTGGGCGCCGCCCTTGAGCGCGCCGATCTGAGGGGCCGTAGGGGGCGCCGCCGTAGACGGCCACCACGTCCAGACCGCGGGAACGGGCGGCCATATCGGTGATGGCCTCGGCGCTCTGGAGCGCGAGCTCACGGGTGGGGGCCAGGACGAGTGCCTGGACCAGGCTGTCACGGGAGTCGACGGCGTCGAGCAGCGGCAGACCGAAGGCCGCCGTCTTGCCGGTTCCGGTCTGGGCGACGCCGACAACGTCTCGGCCGGCCAGCAGGACCGGGATCGCCTCCTTCTGGATGGCGGTCGGCGTCACGAAGCCCATGTCGGTGACGGCCTTGAGCAGGTCCCTGGGAAGACCCAGGTCGGCGAAGGTGATGTCTTCGTCCTCCTGATCCGCCTTCACCTCGTCCTTGCCCCGGTTGTGCGGGGACGGGGCGTGCTCGTCGGCGTGCCGGTGGCCATCGGTATCAGAGTCGGTGTCGATGAAAGGGGTGGCCGTCGACCTCGTCCCTCATCGATGTCAACGCCGTCGTCCCTCATCGGAGTCGTCAATGCCGTCCTCCGGGTCGGCCTCGGGGCGGTTCTGGTCGACGTCGTCCGCCTGTCCTCGTGGTCGACGTCCTCAGGGGTCCTCGGGGAGTCGGAGGAGGCGGGGTGGCGAAGTCCTCAGGGGAGGAGGAGTGAGCGTCGTCGGAGTGGTGCGGCGCGACAACGCGTCGTCCTCATCGGTCCTGGCCGGCCGGCCGCCGGAGAGCCTCGGCGGAGAAGAGCGCGTCGAGACTCAGAGGGCTCGTTGCTCTCGGTGCCCTGGGCATCGTCGGAGGCGCCGGGGCACAGTGCTGCTGGAGGAGGTAGTCATGAAGTTTTCCCATATCTGTCCCCGTGAAGATGGTGGGGACCGCGGCGGAGTGTGGGGGAGAACCTTTTGTCCTCCGCTCTTTGCCGTACCTGGCCCACCACACTCGCCCCGCACCCGGACTGGCCGGGTGACTCATGGGCTAACACGCACAGACTCACGGGATGCTCGTGCCGCACACCGGGTGCGGCAGGACCCGAACGGGGTCAACAGGGCACGGATCGCTCCTGCGCCCAGGCTACGTGAGAATCGATGGCACTCCGCGCTCCACGGGCTGGATCACAGGTGAGGTCGGTCTCGTGTCGCGCTTCAACAACCTTGCGGATCGAGACCCGCAACGACACAGCCGGCCACTCACCTCACGGAGCAGATGATCATGGTCAGGATCGCGCCAGAACCTGACCTTCGCCGCACCGTTGCCAGGCCGATGCGGCGTCGCTGTAGAGTCGGCGGGGTGAGTGAGGCGCGTAGCCGCGAGTCATCCGCACCGCGGACCCGGTGGCGAGAGCTGCTCCCCACCCGTTGGCCCCTGAACGGGGGCCCTGTTCGGAAGACTCCGGCCTGGTGGCCTCAGGCTCCTGACGATTCAGCCTTGGCCGCCGCTGCGGCCGGTGGCACTCCGGTCTTGGGGAAGAGGTGCAGAGTCGACGGGGTCGAGATGGTGGAGGCGACCTTCCTGTGGTGCGATGACCAGCAGCACGGCGCTAGTCCCAGCGTTCTCATCCATCTCAACACCCTGACGGACAACCACCGCACCCACATCGCCCCGGCGCTCGCCGCGCGGGTTCCCGGGACCCGCTGGTGGGCGCTTCACGTCCTGCTGCCCCAGGATGCTCTTCTGGGCTACCGGACCGTCGTGACCCGTGACCCGCTCCTGACGGACGCCGGCGCCCAGCGCAGAGTCCTGGAAGCGCGTTCACGCACTGGGGCGGCCGGACCCCTTCAACTCCGACAGTCTGCACGACGGCTTCGGCCTCGTCTCCTCGATGTGGCAGGGGCCCAAGGCCCTGCTGCACCCGGACTGGAGGATCAGCTCGACGCTCCGGCAGATCGGGCACCGATCTGTTCCCCGCGGTGAGCGCGACGGGTACGACATCAGGTTCGACCTGGAGGACGCGGCGCTCAGGGACTTCGATGAGCCGCACGATCCCAGGCGCCGAGTCACGCTGTGGCGCGGGTGCCGTGTTCCGGAATCCTCTGGTGGGCGGTGCGAGCGCGGCCTACTGGTCCTGCTCGACGGCAACATCTGGCGCGGTAACGACGCCGTCGATCACCTGGCTCCCAGATCCAGCCGCTGGGATCTGCTGCTCATCGACTCCGGCGGCCTGGCGATGCGCTCGCGCGACCTGTCGGATCCGAGGCGCAGCAGAGAGCTGCTCCGCCGTTGCCTGCAGGCGGCACGCCGAGCGACCGGCGACCGGGACAGCGCGACCGACTCACCATCTGACGGCGGTGGTGAGTACCTATGGCCTCCGCAGCGGATCGTGGTGGCCGGTCAGTCCTGGGAGGTCGCGGCAGCCGACTTCGTTCTGCACCGTCCAGAGCTGGCCGCCCGCGCGGTTGTCCAGTCCGGCTCCTTCTGGCTCGGCTCGGATCATCGCGGCGAGGGTGAGGGATGTGCTGACCTGGCTGCGCCGTCGAGCTGAGACGCGGAGGACCCTCAGCCGGATCGTGGGAGCAGGAGGACCTGGATGCCCGCAACGGCGGCAGTCTGAAGGCTCGGATGGTGGTTCAGTGCGGAGTCCATGAAAGCGGCCTGCAACGTGCTGCTCGAACAGCGGCGGCGCTCCTCAAGGCGGAGGGGGCGCTCGTCGAGTACCGGGAGGAGCGCGGCGGCCATGACTACGCCTGGTGGCGTCACGGTCTGTCGTGGGGACTCGATGCTCACGAACAGGATCTGGATCTGAGCGACCGGACCACCTGAGCACGCTCTCGCTTGTGATTGTCGTCGAAGAGAGAGGCGTGGCAAGGACCTGATCTGCTGCACAGAAACCGTAACTCAAAAGAAATCTTGGCCACAACAGGATCACGCATCCTGATTTATCGTTACCAACGCTCGAGTTTCCCCAAGAATTCCGGTCCAGAATGATCTCATCCCGACCGATCGTAGGTTTACCTGTATGTATACTTAACTCGGAAGCGACAACGCGGACGATGTTTTCCGGGTGATAGCGGATTCTTGGAAGGGAGGCGTCCGTCTATCATCATTCGCGAAAGGCGGTCGCGCCTGCTTCGCGGTGCGTCCTTTCCTCGTGCATCTCGGTGTCAGCCATTTGCTGTACGAGTAAGTCCATCTGCCCCCGCCCATGAACGAGACCACGTCATGCAATACGCTCAGCGGCTGCGTGCCGCCCTCCCTGAAACCAGGGTCGGTCTGCGCGCGATTCTTGCTGTTCTGACAGCTTTCGGCATTGTTCTGACCACCGCCGGTGTGGTCGCCATGCCCCTCCTGAACGAAGGCAAGACCGCTGAGGATTCCGAGAACAGCTCGGCCTGCCACCCCGCAGCCAGAATGGTCTACCCCGATGGCCAGTCAGCGCCCGAGTACGTGATGCCGGTCTACGAGACCGGACCCGGCGTGGGAGTTGAGTCGATCCTGTCGGACTGGTGCAGTAGCGCAGGAGAAGTCCTGGAGGACCCCACCATCACGCTCAACGTCGTCGAGGGGAAGACCGTCACTCCGTACCTGATCCCCGGCATCAAGGCCGAGCTCGAGCGTCCGGCTCCCGCCAACGGCGAGCAGGACGTGTTCATCCCGACCGACTATCTCGTCAAGGGCGTGCGTCAGGTCACCAGGGACAGTGGCTGGGAGGTCGGCACGAGGGTCTTCAGCCTCACCTACACCAGCGGAACAGTGAGTGCGACAACAGGCCTGTTCTCCTTCGTCAAGCAGGACCCGGACGTCATCAACCCGCCGGCCCCCGAACCAACATCGGAGCCGACTGCTGAACTGACCTCTGAGCCGTCCGCCGCACCCACCGCGGAGCCGAGCGCTGAGCCCACGCCGGAGCCGACTCCTGAACCAGCGCTGGACCCCTCGGTGTCTCCTACACCGACTCCCACACCGACTTCCCCAGCGGCCCCAGCTCACCGGGCACCCCCGCAGCACCCAGCGCGTCTGCCAGTCCTTCCATGACTGCCTCACCCAGCTCATCGCCCTCGCCTACAGGGGCGCCTCTGCCTGAGCCGACTGCGTCCGCTCAGCCGAGCGCATCTCCGAGCGCCGTTGTCGAGACATGCCAGGCCAAGCCCGCCGTCCAGGTGCTCGGCTCCGATGGCTCCGACCCCAAGGGGGACGAACGCGTACGACCCCAGAACGCCATCAGGATCAGGGGGACAGGCTGGTGCTCACAGGGGACGATGCTCGATGGTGACAAGCCGGTCGAGATCAAGGTAGCGGCCTACGGCGGGTACGTGGTCCCAAGAACGCTCTCAGTTCCTGTCACCTTCCATCACGGGACCTTCGACGCCCAGGTCAATCTGTCGGCGCTCTACGCCGCAGGGAACGTCGACAAAGGACGCTACTACCTTCAGCTCTCGCCGATCGACACCGGGCTGACGGTCGGCACCAACATCTTCACCCTCAACAAGGCTGCTGCTCCGCAACCCACGCCGGAGCCGTCCCCCGTACCGACTCCTACTCCGACTGCAGAGCCCTCGGCCACCGGTGCGCCCACCGGCGAACCCGCACCTGAGCCGACTGGCTCGCCCGCCGGCCCTGCTTCCACACCCTCCGCCGAACCGTCGCCGGAGTCCTCCGCGTCGTCCGCCCCCTCTGCTCTTCCGTCCGAGACAACGTCTTCGGTTCCCGCACCGCACACGACCGAACCCGATCAGAGCGCCCGGAACCGGAACCCGGATGACGGCGGGCGCTCCGGAACGGTCAACGCCCCAGGCAGCAACCCGGGCGGCACAGGTACAGGGGCAGGTGCGGGCACAGACACGGGCACAGACACGGGCACAGGCAGCCAGGGCGACTCCTCCGCGCCGCAGGCACCGGATACTGGGGCGGACTCACGCTCCTCGACCTCTCAGGACGGCGCCGCCCCCCAGCAGGCGGCGAACGCAGGGGCCGCGCCCGCCCCGAACGTTGGCGGCGCAGGAGACGTACGCGGACATGCACCGGAAGACTCCGCGGCCTCGGCGCAGGACTCATCCGAGCACGAGGCGTCCTCTCAGCGCACTGTCCGTCCCGACCGGAGCCCAGTGCCCCCGGTGGCCAGCGCGGCGCACCTGAGCGCGGACAACGCCGGCTCCTTGTCCGGGTCCCGTCAGACAACATCGTCAATCTCGTTCTGCCCAAGTCCAAGGTGCAGGCGGGCGAGTGGGTGTCGGTGTTCGTCTTCCCCGGAGCCACCACCAAGGGGCTGGGTGCAGGTCGATGATGCAACAGCGTCTCCATCGATATCTCGACATTCGAGTCCGGCTCCCTACGAGCTGGCGGTGGCCGATCGTGACAACAGCCTTCTGGGATGGGCCAAGCTGGAGATCGCCTCCGCGTCCTTCGATCCTCGCAACCCGGCACAGGCCCAGCTGCTGGCCTTCCCGGACAAGGAGACTGCGCCCACCACGGGACTCAGTACCAACGACATGCTCCTGGGCGGCGCTGGAGGCTGCTGGTCGTCGGTGCCATGAGCCTGCTGGTCGCCGCGTTCTCAGGAACGCCGATTCGCGCACCACGGTCCGCCGAGCGGCTGCGGATGTTGCGCAGGCGCTGAGACGGTGCGGTAGGAGAGCGTCAATGACATCGTCAAGGGGCCAGAACAAGCGGCCGTGGAAAGGAGGTGGGAGCAGATGATCCGGACGTCCCGGACGACAGAGCGCATGCGGCGTGATCGGCGTCGTTCACCGGCTCGGCGCCGGATCGGCTTCCGGCGCCTCCAGGGCTCGCCGCACATGCTCGTCATCGTCTCCTTCCTCCTCGCATCCCTGGCGGCACTGGTCTCCACGAGCCCCGCTGCCAGAGCGGACACCAGGACCGGTCCCTCCACCACAGGAACCGCCTCAACGGTCAGCCCCTCGACGGTGGCCGTCGGAGGAACGATCATGTACACGCTCTCGGGATTTCCCAGTGGCGTGACGGTCCAGGTCCTCATCGACGACGGCGCGCTGGTCGCCTCGCACCCTCTGGAGCCCGAGGTGGTCACCACGATCACCGTTAAGAAGGACGGCACCGCCGCAGGCTCCTTCGAGCTTCCCGAGTACGTCGAGCAGGGGAACCACTGGCTGCGATTCCGGGTCTTCGGGGCCCGGGGGGAGAGCGGCCAGGAGGGCAACGCGGCGGACTACACCAACAAGAGCCCCTACTTCACAGTATCGGGTGTCACGGTCATTGGCGGGCCCCCCTCCCACCGTTCCGACGGCTCCGACACCGCCACCCCGGCAGGTGGCGGCCATGGGGCGACCCAACGGTGCGGGAGCCGCCGGCATCCAAGCCGCAGGTCCAGGTGGTGGGTCGACCGGCTTTCCAATCATCGGTGCCTCCATCCTCGTGCTCAGCGTGATCCTGGTCGTGCTGTCGGTGCTCGTGGCGATCAACCGTCGCAGGATGGCCGCCTACCAACGTCGTCGGGCCATGGCCTGACGCCCGAGTGCCGAGCTCCTGTAAACTGCCGCCGGCGCCCACCCGTCTCGTGGTGCGCCCCGACGGGCACCGGCTCAGTGCCCCACACGGAAGGAACTCAGCACCGTGCTGCGAACTCGCACCGCAGGCTCCTGCGCGCCTCAGACATCGGCCAGGTCGTGACCCTCACCGGATGGGGTGGACCGACGGCGTGACCACGGAGGCGTGGCCTTCATCGACTTGCAGGACGCCTCGGGTATCGCCCAGGTCGTCATCCGGGAGGAGATCGCCCACGACCTGCGCGCCGAGTACGTCCTGGCCGTCACCGGTGAGGTGAGCGCCCGGCCCGAGGGGCAACGCCAACCCGAACCTGCCCACCGGCGAGATCGAGGTCGTCGTCTCCGACGTCGAGATCCTCAATGCCTCCGCCCCACTGCCCTTCCAGGTCTCCGACCACGCCGAGGACGCCGGACAGGGTCGGCGAGGAGGCCCGGCTGCGCTACCGCTACCTCGACCTGCGGCGCAGCGCCATGCAACACGCCATCCGCCTGCGCGCCAAGGTCAGCCAGGCCGCCCGCAGGGTCCTGGACTCCCACGACTTCGTGGAGATCGAGACCCCGACCCTGACCCGCTCCACCCCGGAGGGCGCCCGCGACTTCCTGGTCCCCGCCCGCCTGGCCCCGGGATCCTGGTACGCCCTGCCGCAGAGCCCGCAGCTGTTCAAGCAGCTGCTCATGGTCGCCGGCATGGAGCGCTACTACCAGATCGCCCGCTGCTACCGGGATGAGGACTTCCGCGCCGACCGCCAGCCCGAGTTCACCCAGCTCGACGTGGAGATGAGCTTCGTCGAGCAGGACGACGTCATCGCCGTCGCCGAGGACGTGCTGCGCGAGGTGTGGGCCCTCATCGACTACGACCTGCCCACGCCCATCGCCCGCATGACCTACCGCGACGCCATGGAGAGGTACGGCTCGGACAAGCCCGACCTGCGCTTCGGCTGCGAGCTGGTGGACCTGACCGACTACTTCAAGGACACTACCTTCCGGGTCTTCCAGAACCCTACGTAGGGCGCCGTCGTCATGCCCGGCGGTGCCTCCCAGTCCCGCCGCACCTTCGACGCCTGGCAGGAATGGGCCAAAGCAGCGCGGCGCCAAGGGCCTGGCCTACGTCACGGTCGCCGAGGACGGGACCCTCGGCGGGCCCGTCGCCAAGAACATCACTGACGCCGAGCGGGCCGGCCTGGCTCCGGCCGCCGGCGCCGAGCCCGGCGACTGCATCTTCTTCGCAGCCGGGCCTGTGGACTCCTCGCGCGCCCTGCCGCGGGCGCCGCCCGCCTGGAGATCGGCAAGCGCTGCGGCCCTCATCAACGACGACGAGTGGTCCTTCGTCTGGGTCGTGGACGCCCCCTGTTCAAGCCCTCCGCCGAGGCCAAGGCCGACGGCGACGTGGTCCCTGGGCAAGTCCGCCTGGACCGCTGTCCACCACGCTTTCACCTCGCCCAAGCCCGAGTGCCTGGGAGACCTTCGACACCGACCCGGGAGGCGCCCTGGCCTACGCCTACGACATCGTCTGCAACGGTAACGAGATCGGTGGCGGCTCCATCCGTATCCACCGCAGTGACGTTCAGGAGCGTGTCTTCAATGTCATGGGGATCGGCGAGCAGGAGGCGCAGGAGAAGTTCGGCTTCCTGCTGGACGCCTTCACCTTCGGCGCCCCACCGCACGGCGGCATCGCCTTCGGCTGGGACCGCATCGTCTCCCTACTGACCAAGGCCGACTCCATCCGCGACGTCATCGCCTTCCCCAAGTCCGGCGGAGGCTTCGACCCGCTGACTGAGGCGCCCGCCCCGATCACGCCCGAGCAGCGCAAGGAGGCCGGGGTTGACGCCGAGCCCGACAAGACCGACAAGCCCGCCGGTACGAACAAGGCCTGAGAGCCGGTAGGGCTCACGGCAGACCGAGATGGTTGACGGGTGCGTGCCAGAACGAATGCTCTGGCGCGCACCCGTCAACGGCTACGTGATAGGGGTCGGCGGATCTACAGCCGGTCCAGGACACAGGCGAAGCCTCGGCCGCCCGCCTCCCGCTCCTGGTCACTGGGACCGAGCGTGTTGATCGTGGACCTGGTGGACAGGTCGAGTCCGTAGCGCTCCGCGTAGGTACTGGTGCAAATGACCTTGACCTGAGGATCAATCGTCATGGCCTCGGCGAGTCTGTTGCCGTTGCGGTATCGCTGCGCGGGGTCGGGGTGCAGTGCCCGGTCGAGCACTGGGCGCAACGCCTCGGGTATGCGCGCGTCAGAGGTGTCCACGGGTACGGACAGGGTGGTTGATGATCTCCGGCAGGCTCCGGTGCGCCGTCGGCGGTGCGACGCGGGCAAAGGTGTTGGGAACAGGGAAGGGACTGCTCATGGGCCCATGAGTGCACATCGCTGCAAACCCTATGAAGTCCCGTCCGCTCATATCCTCCTGCCGCATGCAGCCCTGCGTCTGGGCATCCGGCTGCAGCGCTGCCAGAACCTGTGAGGGTCTCTTGCCGAAGCACTTCATTCGGCAAGAGACCCTCACTGTGGTGCACCCACCGCGAGCCGTGCGCGTGCAGGGGTGTGACTGGCTGAATCGATCAGCCGGCGTGCGTGCAGGTGGGGCAGGAGCAGTCCTCGCAGGTGCACGAGGAGCAGGAGTCCGAGCAGTGCTCGCACGAGCAGGTGTTGTGGTTGCAGGTGGGGCAGGAGCAGTCCTCGCACTCGCACACGGCGCAGGGGTCCGAGCAGTGCTCGCACGAGCAGGTGTCGCACTCGTCGTAGTGGCCGTTGTCCTCGTGGTGGGCGTGGCCGTTGTGAATGTAGTCGACGTGGTCTCCGTGGATGACGGCGAGGTGTCCGCAGTCCGGGCCGTGGGTGTGCTGGTGGGCCTCGGCGGGGCGGTGCTCAGTGGTGGCAGTCATGATCGTGCTCCTTCGTGTGTTCGAGGGTGTCGATGAAGATGGATGCGACATGGTCGTCAATGAGGGAGTAGCTCTGGCGCTTTCCGTCGCGGACCGACTCGACCAGGTGGGCATTGCGCAGGACCCGCAGGTGGTGAGAGACCAGGGGCTGGGACACGCCGAGGAACGTCACCAGCTCGGTGACGTCAGCCGGTGAGCTGGTGAGGCGGTAGACGATGCTCGCCCTCATGGGGTGAGCCAGTGCCTTTGAACAGCTGCACCACGGCCGAGTCCTCCCCGAGGGAGCCTCCGGTGGGTGTGGCGACCTTTCGCATACAAGAGATTTTATATCAAATCGCCTTGATGTCAAAGTGTTCTTCTGCGGAGTGCGCTCGTGCGGCTCATGTAGCATTCCGGCCATGTCATCGGTGACCTCAGACAGTGGAGGGTGCGTACGCGGAGACGAACGCATGATCTTCGGGCACCGGGGCCTGAGCTCGCTCGCCCCGGAGAACACCATGGCCGCTTTCCGTTGTGCGGTGGATCATCGGGTGGGGTGGGTGGAGGCCGACGTCGACGTCATCGCCGACGGCACAGTCATCATCTGCCGACTCCACCCTGGACCGGACCACGAATCGCACTGGCCGGTATGACGACCTGACGGTGGCCGACCTGGGCGGCATCGACGCCGGAGGCTGGTTCTCCCCACGGTTCGAGGGTGAGTCGCTGCCCACCCTGAGGGATCTCATCGATCTCATGAATGACACCGGCCTCAACGCCAATATCGAGATCAAGCCCAATGAGACCGGCAAGGAGGCGACTCTGCGCCTCATCGAAGGCGTCATCGCACAGCTCAAGCGCCTGCGTCCGGACGCCAAGGTCATCGTCTCCTCCTTCAGCCACCTCCTGCTCCACCTGTTCAAGCAGCGCGCCCCGGAGGTTCCCGTGGGGTGTCTCTACGAGAGTCGCGCACTGTCGGGCGACTGGAGGAGCACGCTTGAGATCGTGGGAGCCGACTACATCCACCCCGAGGACTCCGGCCTGACTCGCCAGCAGGTTCAGGCCTTTCGGGCCGAGGGGTACGGCGTCAACGTCTGGACCGTCAACTCGCCGAGCCGAGCCAACGAGCTCTTCAACTGGGGGGCGACCGGCGTCTTCTCCGATATCGCCCACCGGATCCCTCGTCACTGACGTTCTTCTCCCCGGAATGCTGTGTGAGAACCGTCACCAGGGGTAGGGTGGGGGTATGGCACGCTACATCGAGCTCCACCCCGTCAACCCGCAGGCGCGTCTGGTTGAGAAGGTCGTCGACACGTTGCGCGACGGCGGCCTGGTCGCCTACCCGACCGACTCCGGGTACGCCCTGGCCTGCGCCCCCGGCAACAAGGAGGGGCTGGACCGCATCCGCACCATCCGCCAGCTCGACGGCAAGCACAACTTCACTTTCGTGTGTGCCGACTTCGCCCAGGTGGGCCCTGTGGCCATCGTGGGTAACAACGCGTTCCGGCTCATCAAGCGCCTCACTCCGGGGCCGTGGACCTTCATCCTCAAGGGCACCAAGGACGTGCCCCGGATGACGCTCAACCCCAAGAAGCACACGCTGGGCGTGCGCATCCCGGACCACGCCATCACCCAGTCCCTCGTCGCCGAGTTCGGCGCCCCCATCCTGTCGTCCACCTTCATCCGCCCCGGCCAGGAGGAGCCCGAGACCAACGGGTGGGAGATCCAGGAGTCGCTGGGGCACCTCATCGACGTCGTGATCGAGGGGCCGGTCGGGCAGGGGGAGCCGACCAGCGTCATCGACCTGACCGACGACGTCCCCGAGGTGCTGCGTGAGGGTGCCGGAGACATCAGCCTCCTGTAACCGGCCCGGCCCCGGCCGCACCGGTGCGGGCGCTCCCACGGGGCCGACGGCGGGGAAGATAGGGTCCTGCCATGGACCTGTTCGAGTCGGCCGGCACGGATGACGCCGGGATCCCCGTGGACCCCACGCCCCGCTGGCAGTACGAATGCGTCCGCGCACACTCGACGAGCTCGAGGGACAGGCACACCTGCTCACACCCGGATCGCCCTTTACGACGACTCGTGGAACCGGCCGAGGCGGACAAGAGCTCCCATACGGGCGAGCAGGGCAGTGGTGCCGTACGATCCGCCGGCTCGTCCTTGTCCTCGGTCATCCTGTGGGGCCCGCCCGGAACCGGCAAGACGACGCTTGCCTACCTGGTGGCACGAGGAAGCGGACGCAGATTCGTGGAGTTGTCGGCGGTCACGGCCGGCGTCAGGACGTGCGCGCCGTCGTCACCGATGCCAGGCGCCGTCTGGCGGCAGGGGAGGAGACGGTGCTGTTCATCGACGAGGTGCACCGCTGCTCCCGCTCCCAGCAGGACGCCCTGCTGCCCAGCGTGGAGAACCGGTGGGTGACGCTCATCGCCGCCACCACCGAGAACCCGTCCTTCAGCGTCGTCTCACCGCTCCTGTCCCGCCCCTGCTCCTGACGCTCCATCCTCTGCAGGCCGATGACATCGGGCGCCTGGTCGATCGTTCCCTGGATGACGAACGGGGCCTGGCCGGCACAGTGGGCATCAGTGACGAGGCGCGCGAGCAGATCGTGCGCATGGCCGGCTCCGACGCCCGCAAGGCGCTCACCGTGCTGGAGGCCGCCGCCGGCACGGTCCTGGCGCGAGACGCCCGCTTCCGGCGCGTCGCCTCATCGAGGTGGCCGACATCGAGCAGGCAGCCGATGTGGCGGCCGTGCGTTACGACCGGGCCGGAGACCAGCACTACGACGTCATCAGCGCCTTCATCAAGTCGATGCGCGGCTCGGACCCCGACGCCACGATGCACTACCTGGCGCGCATGATCGCCGCCGGGGAGGACCCCCGCTACATCGCCCGCCGCATCGTCATCCACGCCGCCGAGGACGTGGGACTGGCCGACCCCACGGTGCTGTCCACTGCCGTGGCCGCGCAGCAGGCGGTCGCCATGATCGGGATGCCGGAGTCCGGGCTCATCCTGGCCGAGGCCGCGCTCGCCGTGGCCACCGCCCCCAAGTCCAACGCCGTCACCGTAGCGCTCAACGAGTCGCTGGCCGATGTGAGGTCCGGCAAGGCATCGACCGTACCCACTCACCTGCGCGACGCCCACTACGCCGGGGCCGAGGGGCTCGGACACGGCAAGGGCTACCGCTACCCCCACGACTTCCCCCACGCCGTCGTCGGCCAGCAGTACCTGCCTGACGGGCTCGAGGACAGTCGGTACTACCGGCCCACCTCCAACGGCTTCGAGAAGCAGCTGGCCGCCCGCCTTGAGGCGGTGAGGCGCATCCTCGATGAGCGATAGCACGCACACCTTTGAGCGACTCATCCGGGCAGATGCTGAGGACCGTCTCACACCGAGCGGTTCCAACATAGGTTTTCGCCGGTGAGCACGCTAGAGTTCCTCGAGTTGTCCACATCGGGGACGGCTGAGGGCTCCCTCGCTGGCGCCACCGGCCGACGACGATACGGGACCTCCTGGGGTCCCGGCCCTGAACCGAGGCTTGACCCCGCGCCGTCGGCTTCTGCCACGGCGTGCGACCAACGATCCGACAGGAATGACACACATGAGCTCTTCACGCTCCCGCCGTCAGGTGCGCCTCCTCGCGCCCTGGGCATCCCTGCTGACCCCCAAGGCCGTGCGCTACTTCGAGCGCCGCCCTACGGCCCCAGTGAGCACGGTCGTGCCCGCCGCCGCACCGAGTCCGACTACGCCGTCCGCCTCGAGGAGAAGCAGCGCCTGCGCGCCCAGTACGGCATCCGCGAGGCCCAGCTTCAGCGCGTCTTCGAGGAGGGCCCGTCGCGGTCAGGGGCCTGACCGGTGAGTCCCTCGTCGAGCTGCTCTGAGATGCGCCTGGACGCCCTCGTTCTGCGCTCCGGGATCGCCCGCACCATCGCCCAGGCCCGCCAGGACGTGGTCCACCGCCACATCCTCGTCGACGGCAAGGTCGTGGACCGCCCCTCCTACCGCGTCAAGCCCGGACAGACCATCCAGGTTCGTCCCCGCTCCCAGGTGATGGTGCCCTTCCAGGTCGCCGCCGCCGGTGCGCACCGCGACGTGCTGCCCCCCGTCCCGGAGTACCTCAACGTGGACATTGAGAAGCTCTCGGCCACGCTGGTGCGCCGCCCCAAGCGCGACGAGGTCCCCGTGACCTGTGACGTCCAGATGGTCGTCGAGTACTACTCGCGCTGACCCCCACGCTCACCTGACGCCGGGGCGCCCCGGACCCATGAGAGGTTCGGGGCGCCCCGGCGTGGGAGTACGCTCACCATGGAGCAACCCGACCGGCTCCGAGCCCGCAGGCGACTGGTTCCACCGTCTCCACCGTTCCACCGTGTACCGGTTCGGCCGGTCGGCCACACACATCCACCCGCCCAGCACCAGGCCCGAGAGCCGCAGTGCCCGGCCACACCTCGAACAGGATGAGGACCCCATGCGCACATCCGAGATCCGCAGCCGCTGGCTGGACTACTTCGCCGCGAACGAGCACGAGATCCGGCCCTCGGTCTCCCTGGTGTCTCCCGAGCCCTCCATCCTGTTCACCGTGGCGGGCATGGTGCCCTTCATCCCCTACATCCTGGGTACCGAGGAGGCTCCCTGGCCCCGGGCCGCCTCAGTGCAGAAGTGCATCCGCACCAATGACATCGACAACGTCGGTATCACGACGCGCCACGGCACCTTCTTCCAGATGAACGGCAACTCTCCTTCGGCGACTACTTCAAGGAGGGGCCATCTCCACGCCTGGGGACTGCTGACAGGCAGCCGGGAGGAGGGCGGCTACGGTCTGGACGGGGACCGGCTGTGGATGACGATCTGGGAGGAGGACCAGGTCTCCCTCGACTACTGGACCCGCGAGATCGGGGTTCCCGCCGAGCGGATCCAGCTGCTCCCCTTCAAGGACATCTCCTGGTCGACCGGGCAGCCCGGACCGGCCGGCTCCTGCTGCGAGATCCACTACGACCGCGGCCCCGCTTACGGGCCCGACGGTGGTCCCGCCGTCGACACCCAGGGCGACCGCTTCCTGGAGATCTGGAACCTCGTCTTCGACGAGTTCCTGCGCGAGAGAGGGCAAGGGCACGACTTCGAGCTCCTGGGCAAGCTCTGACCAGACGGCCATCGATACCGGCGCCGGTCTGGAGCGTCTGGCCTTCATCATGCAGGACAAGCCCAACATGTATGAGGATCGACGAGGTCTTCCCCGTCATCAAAGGCCGCCGAGGAGCTCTCCGGAAAGGTTTACGGTCGCGGCGCCGCCGGCCCCGAGGCCGGCGAGGCCCACCACGATGACGTGCGCATGCGGGTCGTCGCCGACCACGTGCGCTCGGCGCTCATGCTCATCTCCGACGGCGTGCGCCCCGGCAACGACGGACGCGGCTACGTCCTGCGCCGACTCATCCGCCGGGCCGTGCGCTCCATGCGTCTGCTCGGCGTTGACGAGGCCGCCATGCCCACTCTGCTGACCGTCTCGAAGGACGCCATGAAGGCCTCCTACCCCGAGCTGGAGACCGGCTGGAGCACCATCTCCCGAGGTGGCCTACGGCGAGGAGGACGCCTTCCGCCGCACCCTGGCCGCCGGCACCACGATCCTGGACACCGCGGTGGCCTCGGCCAAGAAGGAGGCCGGCCGCACCGGGCGCCCGCTGGTGTCCGGCAAGAGCGCCTTCGAGCTGCACGACACCTACGGCTTCCCCATCGACCTCACCCTGGAGATGGCGGCCGAGCAGGGGGTCGATGTCGATGAGAGCGCCTTCCGCAGCCTCATGAACGAGCAGAAGGAGCGTGCTCGGGCCGACGCTCGCGCCAAGAAGACCGGGCACGCCGACATCCGCGTCTTCCGCGAGCTGGAGAAGGAGATGGGCGGCGGCTCGACCTTCCTGGGCTACACCGAGTCCTCCGCCGAGGCCACCGTTGCCGGGGTCCTCGTTGACGGCGTCCCGCAGAGCGTCGTCACCGCCCCGGCCGAGGTCGAGGTCATCCTGGACCGCACCCCCTTCTAGGCCGAGATGGGTGGTCAGCTCGCCGACCAGGGCACGATCCGACTGGCCGACGGCGGCACCGTCGAGGTCAATGACGTCCAGGCTCCCGTCAAGGGGCTGCACGTCCACCGCGGCACTCTGACCGAGGGCACGATCGCCGTGGGGGAGAAGTCCTTCGCCCAGATCGACTCGGCTCGCCGTCTGGCGATCGCGCGCGCCCACACCTCCACCCACATGGTGCACAAGGCGCTCCACGAGATCGTCTCCGACAACGCCACCCAGGCCGGCAGCGAGAACTCCCCTCCCGCATGCGCTTCGACTTCCGTCACGGCTCCGCCCTGGCCGGGGACCAGATCTCCGGCATTGAGGAGCGGGTCAACGCCAGGCTGTCGGAGGACCTGGCCGTCACCGATGAGGTCATGGACATCGACGCCGCCCGCGCCGCAGGCGCCATGGCCCTGTTCGGGGAGAAGTACGGCAAGGAGGTGCGTGTCGTCTCCATCGGCGGGGACTGGTCCAAGGAGCTGTGCGCCGGGACCCACGTGCCCAGCACCGGGCACATCGGCCGTATTGCGGTGCTGGGCGAGTCCTCGATCGGTTCGGGCGTGCGTCGCATCGACGCCCTCGTCGGTGAGGGAGCCTACGGCTACCAGGCCAAGGAGCACGCCCTGGTCTCCCAGCTCTCCACCATGGTCGGGGGCCGTCCCGAGGACCTGCCCGAGCGCGTCGAAAGCCTCATGACACGCCTGAAGGACGCCGAGAAGCGCCTTGCCGCAGCTGAGCAGGCGGCGTTGTCCGCGCGCACGGCCGGCATCGTCTCCGACGCCGTGCGCGTGGGCGAGGTACGGCTGGCCTCGGCCAACCTCGGCTCCGTCGGCTCGGCCGACGCCGTCCGTTCTCTGGCCCTGGACGCCCGCAGCCGGCTCGGTGACTCCGATCCCGCCGTCGTCGCCGTCGGTGCGGTCGTGGGCTCGCGCCCGGTGGTCGTGGTGGCCACCAGTGCCGGTGCCCGTGACAAGGGCATCCGCGCCGGTGCCCTGGTGCGTACCGCCGCTCAGGTGCTGGGCGGCGGCGGCGGCGGCAAGGACGACCTTGCCCAGGGTGGTGGCCAGAACCCGGAGGCTCTGGACGAGGCGCTGCGCGCCGTCGCCGAGCAGATCAAGGCCTGACCCGGCGAGCCGGCTCGCCCCGTACTACGTAGCAGATCACGTGACAGACTCATCGGCTCAACCGGTCTCGGGAGACTTCCGTCCCGGTGTCCGCATCGCCTTCGACGTCGGAAAGGCGCGTATCGGTGTCGCTCGTTGCGATCAGGACGCGATCCTGTCGTTTCCTGTGGCAACTCTCAGGCGGGACCGTTATGAGTGAGACCTCGACGAGGCCGTTGACCCTCGTCGAGGAGTACGGTGCCTTCGAGGTGATCGTTGGTCTGCCCAAGCACATGGGTGGCGGCAGCTCGAGCTCAACCAGGGACGCCCGCGCATGGGCGCGAGACCTGGCGAGCCGCCTACCGCGGCAGGTGTGCGTCCGGTTGGTCGACGAGCGGCTCACCACCGTCACTGCTCACCCGGGATCTGCACGCGGCCGGCATGAAGGAGAGGAGCTTTCGCGGTATCGTCGACCAAGCGGCGGCGGTCGTCATCCTTGAACAGGCCATCACAACTGAGCGGATGTCCGGGGTCCCGGCCGGTGAGCGAGTCCACCCGACCAAGAGAGGCAGAGCGTGAGCCACGACGATTTCTTCGCCGAGCTCGGCATCCAGCGCGATGAGGACGCTGGCGACGCCAAGGACAAGCCCAAGAGCCGCAGGCAGCGGCGCATGGAGAAGGTCGAGCGCCGTCAGCGCAAGCGGCGTCGGCACTGGCTGACGAGCCTTGTCATCGTTGTCACCCTCGTGGCCATCGGTGTGCTGGGCTACAAGGCCATCGGGATCATGCGTGACGCCTCCGCCCAGGCAACCCACGCTGAGGACTACAAGGGCGAGGGTGAGGGCGAGGTCACAGTGACGATCCCGGAGGGAGCCTCCGGAGTGGACATCGGTGACATCCTCCAGAGCAAGGGCGTCGTCGCCTCCGGCAAGGCCTTCACCAATGCGGTGAAGAACAATCCGAAGGGCAATACTATCCAGCCGGGTACCTACAAGCTCAAGAACAAGATGTCGGCCAACGCCGCGCTCCAGGCGCTGCTCGATCCCGAGAGCAAGGGCGATCACACGCTGACCATCCCGCTGGTGTCTCCAAGCAGATCGTTGAGGACCGGCTCAAGAAGGTCGGTAACTTCACCGATGAGCAGATCGAGGCCGCCTACGCCGACACTCGCTGGTATCGGTCTGCCCGCCGAGGCCGGTGGCAACGTCGAGGGCTGGCTGGCCCCGGGCACCTATGACGTCTCCGAGAACGCCACGCCGAGGACCTGATCAAGAAGATGGTCTCCCAGACCGTCACCCGCCTCAAGGAGCTCAAGGTGTCCAAGGGGGACTACCAGAAGGTCTTGACCAAGGCCTCCATCGTTGAGCGAGAGGTCAACAGGGAGCAGTACTACGGGCAGGCGGCACGGGTCATCGAGAACCGTCTGGAGCAGACTGATGGGGAGACCCATGGACTGCTCCAGATGGACTCGACAGTGCAGTACGGCCTGGGGCGCTACGGGGCATCCTCCGAGGCGGAGACTCAGGACGCCAACAACCCGTACAACACCCTACGTTCACGAGGGTCTCCCGCCGGGCCGATCGGTAGCCCCGGTGAGGCGGCCGTCAGGCGGTGCTCAACCCACCGGCCGGGAGCTGGCTCTACTTCGTCACGGTCAACCTCGAGACCGGAGAGACCCTGTTCGCCTCCACCAGTGAGGAGCAGAAGGCCAACACCAAGAAGCTCAACGACTACTGCAGCAAGAACAAGGAGATCTGCAACGGCAGAGAAGAAGAGTGGCTGACCTGATGGCGGCAGTGATTCGCCACCGCGCCGCCGTCATCGGCAGTCCGGTGAGCCACTCGCTGTCTCCTGTACTGCATCGAGCCGCGTACGCCGGACTGGGGCTCTGACCACTGGTCCCTACGAGCGGCGCGAGACCGCGCCTCCAGAGCTGCCCGGGCTTCTCGCCGAGCTGGCCGCTCCGGTTCAGGCCGGGCCTGCCTGGGCGGGGCCTGAGCGTCACCATGCCCCACAAGCAGGCGCTCCTGGCGCACCTGGACGTCATCGACCCCCTCGCCGAGGCCGTCGGTGCCGTCAACACCGTGGTGGCGCAGCGCAGTGGTGCAGGAGGCGCACCCTGGCCGGCTTCAACACCGACGTCGCCGGCATCGTCGGTGCACTGCGGAGACCGCCCGCAGACGGGCACCGGGCTCCCGGATGACTGCTTCCGGGTCGAGCAGGGCCGTTGTTCTCGGGCTCGGGTGCCACCGCCTGCTCCGCCCTCGCGGCGCTCGGAGAGCTCCGGGCCGGCTGGATCACTGTCGTGGCGCGCCGCCACGCCGGGCCCGGCCGCGCACTCAGCGCCGCCCACCGCATGGGGCTGGATATCGAGCCCCTCACCTGGAAGCCGGCCGACTCGGCCTCCAACACCGAGGCGGCCCGGCGCCCTGGCCGCAGCCGACGTCGTCATCTCGACCCTGCCCGCCGGGGCAGCGGACCCTCTGGCCGGTCCGACGGATGCGTCTCACGGGCCGCTCGGGCCGGACCCGTTCGGCGGCGGTCATGCTCGACGTCGTCTACGCCCCTGGCCCACTGCCCTCGCCCAGGCCTGGGGCGTGCCGGGGGAGCCGTCGCCCCGGGCTGGCTCATGCTCCTGCACCAGGCAGTGCCCCAGGTACAGCTCACGACCGGGCAGCAGCCGGACATCGAGGACATGCGTGCGGCACTGCGCTCGGCGCTGAACTCGACCTCGGCCAGCGCCGACGACTGATCCGCGCGCAGGGAATCTCGACGCGGGACGCCGAAGGCGGCGTCGGCGTGAGAGTATCTGCCCTCATGCTTCGATGGATGACGGCCGGGGAGTCCCACGGCGAGGCTCTGACCGCGGTGCTGGAGGGCATGCCCGCAGGCGTGCGCATCACCAGTGAGGACATCAGGGCAGCACTGGCCCGGCGCCGTCTCGGGGACACGGGCGCGGTGCTCGCCAGGCCTTCGAGCGCGATGAGCTGCGGGTCCTGGGCGGCATCCGCCACGGGAGCACCATCGGCAGCCCCGTCGCACTGCAGATCGGCAACCCGAGTGGCCCAAGTGGTCCACGGTCGCGAGCGCCGACCCTGTGGACCCCCATGAGCTGCTCATTGACGCCGGGACCGGTGACGAGCGTGAGATCGCCCGCAACCGGCCGCTGACTCGCCCCAGGCCCGGCCACGCGGACCTGCCAGGGGATGCTCAAGTACGACCTGGATGAGGCTCGTCCGGTTCTGGAGCGGGCCTCGGCCCGTGAGACCGCCGCCCGGGTGGCGCTGAGGGGCCCTGGCCGAGGCACTTCTGGTGCAGGTAGCCGGGATCAGGCTGGTCAGCCACGTCGTGCGGATCGGCTCTGGTCGCCCCTGCCCGGCGACGTGCCTCCACCGAGTGCTGAGGACACCGAGCGCCTGGACGCCGACCCGGTGCGCTGCACGGATCCTGCCACCAGTGCCGCCATGGTCGCCGAGATCGATGCCACCAGGAAGGACGGCGACACGCTCGGAGGTGTCGTCGAGGTCATCGCCACCGGGTGTCCCGGTGGGACTGGGCACCCACGTCAGCGCCGACCGCCGCCTCGACGCGCGCCCGGCGGCCGCACTCATGGGGATCCAGGCGGTCAAGGGCGTGAGATCGGTGACGGCTTCGCTGAGGCGGCCCGGCGGGCTCGGCTGCCCACGACGAGATCGTCTCAGTGACCTCAGGAACGCTCGCCCGGCCCACCAACCGTGCCGGCGGCATCGAGGGCGGCATCTCCAACGGCCCGATGTGCGGGTACGGGCCGCTTTCAAACCGATCTCCACGGTGCCCAGGGCCCTGCGCACCGTCGACCTGGCCACGGGGAGGCCGCCACAGGGCTGCACCAGCGCTCCGACGTGTGCGCCGTCGTCCCCGGTGCGGTGATCGCTCAGGCCATGACCGCCCTGGTCCCGGCCGATCTTCTCCCTGGACAAGACCGGGGGCGACTCGGCCGACGAGGCCCGGCGCAACCTCCGCTCCCTACCTGGCCCGCATCGCAGAACGGACACAGTGGCGGACCGGCCGGTGAATCTGGTGGCAAGTCGCTCTGTGCGGGCGATACTGGTAGCACCCACAGCGAGCCTCAACGGAGAGGCAGACACGATCATGACCTGAAGCGTGTTCCGACCATCGCTCTGCGCGACGACCAGCTGCCCCTGGTACTGGTGGGGCTGCCCGGTGCGGGCAAGACCACTCAGGCCAGGCTCCTGGCTCAGGCCCTTGGCGTCCAGGTCACCGACACCGACGCCGAGATCCGCCGGCGTGCCCGCATGACGATCCCCGAGATCTTCGCCTCCGAGGGGAGGAGTGCTCGCGACCGCGAGCACCGGGCCATGCGGGCAGTCCTGACTCCCGGCGGCCGCTCAGGGCGTCATCGCCTGGGCGGGGAGCGGTTCTGCGTCCCGAGAATCGAGACCCGCTGCGCGGTCACACCGTCATCTACCTGTCCGCCTCCCCGAGCACCGCCGCCAAGCACGTGGGTGACGGGACCGGGCGCCCTGTCATGACCCCGGACGCCGACTCCGACCAGACCCGTGCCGCTCAGCAACACTGCGAGGAGCACGGTGAGCACGCTGGTGTCCTTGCGCGGATGGAGGCTCTTCACGCTCAGCGCTCACCGTTGTACCCGAGGTCGCCACCCTCACCGTGCCCACCGACGGCCCAGCCCCCTAGCAGGTCGCCGCTCTCATCCTCGTGGCTCTGGGGGTCCAGACCGCTCAGGCGGTCAGTGTCCTGGCACCCATGGCCGAGGCGCACAGCTGACTCCGCCACCGCCCCGGACGGGCCCGGTGGCGCGTCTCGGCGTGTCCGCGTCCGGCCCGCTGCAACCGCTGAGGTCGGCAGCGGCGCACGACGGGTCAGCGTCGCCGGTGAGAGCCCTATGACGTGCTCATCGGTCATGGGCTCCTGGCCGAGCTGCCCCGCCGCGTGCAGGACGCTCCGGGGCGGGTGCGGGAGGCGTCGCCGTCATCCACTCCAGGGCGCTGGCCGACCGCGCCGCCACTGCCGAGGCAGCGCTGACCTCCGAGGGTCTGCAGCGTCCTGCGGCTCGAGGTTCCCTGACGGCGAGGAGGCCAAGAAGGCGCGCGTCTTGGAGTACCTGTGGGAGCGGTTCGGCTCCTTCCGCCTGGGGGCGCGACGGGCTCGTCGTCGGTCCGGAGGCAGGGGCGACAACGGACCTGGCCGGGTTCGCAGCCGCCACCTGGTTGCGCGCGCGTGCCCGTGGTGCAGGGTTCCCACCACGCTGCTGGCCATGGTGGACGCCGCCGTCGGAGGCAAGACGGGTATCGACATGCCCGCCGGTAAGAACCTGGTGGTGCCTTCCACCCGCCGGCCGCTGTCATCGCCGACCTGGAGACGCTCTCCACCTGCCGGCTGCTGAGCTGCGGGCCGGACTCGGCGAGGTCGTCAAGTGCGGTCTGATCGCCGATTCCGTCATTCTCGACCGGGTCCTGGCCGATCCCACTGACTGCCTGACCTGGGACTCGCCGGTGCTGGCCGATCTGGTCGCCCGTTCCGTAGCGGTCAAGGCCGCCGTCGTGGGGAGGACCTGACTCGAGGCCGGGTTTTGCGGAGGTCCTCAACTACGGGCACACCTACGCCCACGCGATCGAGAACGTCACCGGATACCCTGGCGTCACGGCGAGGCGGTGGCCGTCGGCTGCCTCTTCGCCGCCGAGGTCGCCCACCGCAACGGCAATCTGAGCAGTGACGCACTTGCCCCTGCACTGGCAGAGCCTCGAGGCGGTCGGCCTGCCGACCCGCTTCCCCGAAGGGAGGGACGCTGGGAGGAGCCTCAGGAGGCCATGATGAGCGACAAGAAGGTGCGCGGCGGCCGACTACGTCTCGTCCTGCTCGACGACATCGCCAGGCCCGTGCGGGTTCAGGCACCCGCGGAAGGCGTCCTCCTGGCGGCTCACGAGGCTGTCACCGGTGGGGCCCACAAGCAGAAGCGGGCACCGCGGTTGAGTGCCACGGCACCGGGCTCACTCATCCTCATCGGCCCGCCGGGCGCCGGCTGCCTCGAGCGTGGCCCGTGCCGTCGGGAGTGCCCAGGGCCTGCCCGTGCTCGATCTGGGGCGGCCCGTTGCCGACGAGCTGGGAACCCGCCCGGACCCTGGCGCTCGCTGCGGTGCCGGAGACCGAGTACCGCCGCGTCGAGGCCGACACCGCTGTGAGGCTCCTGGAGCGTGCCCAGACCGAGCGTCGTCGTCGCCCTGGGATCGGGCTGTCTGAGGCTGCTGGAGTACGCCAGGGCCTTGAGCGTCTTAGGCTCGCCAACCGTCAGAGTCACCGCGTCGTGGCCCTGATCTGCGCCACCCGGGCCCTGGCCACCCGTAACGGTCTTGACGCTCCCCGGTCCGTGGCCCTGGGAACCATCCACCACCAGTTCGTCCAGATGCTCCACGAACGTCAGGCCCAGTGCCGGGATCTGGCCGACGTCGTCATCGACACCACCACAACCACCCCCGACGAGGCCGGCGAGAAGGTGATGAGCGCCGTCGCAGCCGATTTGTCCCGCCACTCGTGATCGGTGCGACACGCCCGTCACGGGGTGAGCGCGGCAGGTCGCGGTAGGATCAGCGCGTCCCAGATGCAATGCAACAGTGAGGAAACCCTCGTGGCCACGACGAACGACCTGAAGAACGGCATGGTGCTCAACCTCGAGGGCCAGCTGTGGCAGGTAGTGGAGTTCCAGCACGTCAAGCCCGGCAAGGGCCCCGCCTTCGTGCGCACCAAGATCAAGAACGTCCTGTCCGGCAAGACCGTCGACAAGACCTTCAACGCCGGCCTCAAGGTCGAGACAGCGACCGCTGACCGGCGCGACATGCAGTACCTCTACAAGGACGGCGACGACTACGTCTTCATGGACGTCAAGTCCCTACGAGCAGACCTACGTCCCTCGGCCATCGTCGGCGACGCCGCCACCTTCATGCTGGAGAACCAGGAGGTCATCGTGGCCTTCCACGAGGACTCGGTCCTGTTCGTCGAGCTGCCGGCCTCCGTGGTCCTGACGATCTCCCACACCGAGCCGGGTCTCCAGGGCGACCGCTCCAGCGCCGGCACCAAGCCCGCCACTGTCGAGACCGGCGCTGAGATCCAGGTCCCCCTGTTCCTCAACACCGGTGACAAGGTCAAGGTGGACACCCGCCCGGCTCCTACATCTCCCGCGTCACCGACTGATGACCGAGCATCCCGAGGAGGGCTCGACCCACTCGAGCCCCGCGTCGCGCCACCCGGTCACCGCCCGCACCAAAGCGCGCCGGCGTGCCATCGAGATCCTTTTCGAGGCCGATCAGCGCGGGATGCTGAGTTCTGAGGGGCACTGAGGAGCTGCGCCCTTCGCGCAGCTGCGCGCCGTCAGCTCGGCCAACCACACCGAGGCCCCCTCTACACCCGGGAGATCCTCAACGGGGTGTGCGATCACCTCGCCGACATCGACGAGACGATCCAGACCTACGCACAGGGTGGACCCTGAGGGCGCATGCCGGCCGTCGACCGCGCCATTGCCCGAGTCGCCACCTGGGAGATCGTCTACAACGACGACGTCGATGCTCCTGTTGCCGTGGATGAAGCCATGACACTGAGCCGGATGCTCTCCACCGACGAGTCACCCAGATACCTGGGAGGACTCTGGGGCGTATCGGCGACCTCGCGGACACGTTGCGCTGACCCACGGAGCAAAGGCTCACGGCATGGGGCGCACTCCCATGCCGTGAGCTGCCCTCACACGGGGCCCTGGCCTAGTCTGAAGCCAGCCCCACTGCCGACGCTGGAGTACCCCGTGAGTCAGCTCTCCCAGGATCCCAACGACTACCCCTACATCAAAGGCACCTGCGCTCCCACGGGTGGGGCGAACAGCGTCAAGAGCCCCGCAGCGTTCCCGCCTGTCTCCGATGTCACTGGCTACCCCTGGGCAGGACCGGGACTCGATTCTACCCTGCAGGGACTTATCCTCCGGAGGTTTCAGCCGCCCGCAGGAGCGCCCAGCGGATATCCGTGGAGCGTCCCCATACCTGTTCCCTACGACACCTTCCTTCCGACTCGGCCGGCTCCCGTTCCCGGATTCGTCTGAACGACCCGGTCCTCACAGTCAAGCGCAAGCGCGTCGCGAATCGTCGGGCTTTTCGCTGTCAAGCGGCATCATCGGCGTCGTCACCATGATCGTCCAGATGATCATCACCGTCACCATCCTCCTCGCTACCGGCTACCTGGGGCAGCGGGACTCGTTCTTGATACTCCCTGTCCGTTCTCATCGTGGTCGTCGCCCGATGATCGTTGGCGTCGGGTGGATCACGACCTTTATCCTGCTCTTCATTTCCTGTATCCAGGCGCATTCCCGGATACCCTCAGGTCCAGCCCGATGGATGGACCGAGGCCAAGATGCCAACGTCAGCACTGCTGGCAGCGAGTATCGTGGCGGGAACCCCAATTCTCGTCATGTATATGTCCCTGTACCGAGGGCTATCGCGCAGCTCCGCCGACGTGTTCATCGGTGGCTTTTCGGAACCGTTGCTCATCGCCTGCGGTCTTGCCCAGGTTCTGATCGCAGTGGAATCGCCTTCTTGTCCGCATGAGTAAGGCGCTGGACCCAGCGGTCAGGGCGCCACAGGTCGAGGGGGTGCAGGTTCCATGATCTGTTCCCGGTGCCGATGAGAACTCGGGCAGCGGCGCGTCCCCTCGGCCCGTGCCGGCTGCTCCTGACGCATCGGCCGGCACGGGCCGAGGAGGACTGCATCAGCTACCGATCCATGGCGCGTACGACGATGTAGTCAATATCCACCTGGGTCTGAGTGAAGTCCTCATGCTTGAGCCTTCCTCGGTGGATGCTTCCGCTGTGCGTGGTCAGGCAGATGTGGTAGGCGGCGTCGTCACCGAAGCAGGCATCAAACTCCTTCTCCGATGCTGAACGCGAGACCTCGTGGTAGGGCTGACCGTCAAAGAGGAAGAGAATGCTCTCGGGGGTCTTCTCCATCCCGTAGGTGTGCCACTGGGTGAGATCGGGCCGCGGCGAGACCCCCAGGTTGCTTCCTGTACCCCCCGCCTGGCCGTAGTGCACAGTCGACTCGGCGATGCCGGTGGCGCTGCCGCCGCCATAGGTCTCCACGACATCGATCTCGCCTCCCATTGTCGTCGTCGTCCGGCCGCAGCCAGATGCCCGCGAAGAGGCCCTCATCCGACTGGGGAACGCGCCCTGGTCTCCAAGGAGCCGTAGACGAAGGAGAACAGCCCTGCGTGGTGACAAAGGCCTGGTCGACGTAGCGGAGGGTCGGCTCCTTGTCGAAGCGGTTCTGGAAGCCCTTGAGGGGGTGGCGCGCTTTGCGCCACAGGAGATGCCCGACACCGTTGCTGACGCTGTGGGTGTCATGGGTGAACACCCCAGTCGTAGCTGGTGCAGGACTCTGGCTCCGAGCGATTGTCCCGCCAGCGTGACGGGGAGAAGTCCATCCCGCTGGAGAACTGCTCGTCGAAGATGACGCTACTGAATCTCATGGGACGACTCGCTGCCGCGGCCGGCGAAGGGGACAGCAGACCGGCGGTGGCTAGTCCTGCACCAGCGCCGAGGCCGGTGATGATCGAACGTCGAGTAGGGAGTGCCATGAGGGCATTCCTTGCTTGAGAAGAAGTCGCTGACGCAGCAGCAACACCGACCTTGTCTGCATCGCGACATCGTTCAGCTCTCAATCGGGCCCAGATGGATCCGGCACTCACTTCTCAAGCTCTCGACATGTTGTGACGATCTGCAACTCAGCGTCTGACGACGCCGGAGCATTGGGCCAAGACTAAACATTGTCACGGAAGATTTGTAGATGCGAAACACGTCCTGCCGCGACTCACGTCAGATGCTGAGCTGTTTCACCGGCCGTCACGTGACCTTCGTCTCTGTGGAGTCGCGCTGCCATGGGCGAGCACAACCCGCCGGAGGAGACGTAAACTTGCGACGACCAACATCCTTTAAGTCCGTCCGGAGAGGCGGGGAAGGAGGCCTCGAAATGGCCGAACGTTTGTCAGGCGCCTCTGGCGCACCATCCCAGGGCAAGGAGATCCTCGGACCTCCCTGAGATAGCCTCGATCCCTGTTCCGTATCGCGCACGAGATCCTGGAGCGCAAACTGCGGGACTCCAGGACGTCGTCGTTCCAGGGATTCCCAGTGGGGAGCGCCACTGGCGCACAGGCTCGTCGAGGCGCTCGCCGTTGCCCCTCGAGCGAAGGGACGCAGTGGTCCGCGCAGGCGGGCAGGCACCGGCCGCCGGTGCAGGTCCCTGGTCGGCACCCTGGACATCACCATGTACCGTGATGATCTGGGACGTCACCCCATCCGGGTTCCTCGCCCCACCGAGATCCCTCAGGGAGGCATTGACGGTAAGGTCGTCATCCTCGTCGACGACGTCCTCTACTCCGCGCACCATCCGAGCCGCCCTCGATGCCCTAGGGGCCGTCGGTCGCCCCCCAGGCCGTGCAGCTCGCCACTCTGGTGGACCGAGGCCACCGGAGCTGCCCATCCGTGCCGACTACGTGGGTAAGAACCCGCTGACCTCCCGTGCCGAGAAGGTCGTGGTCTCCCTGACCGAGCTCGGCGCCTCCACCGACGCCGTCACCATCGTCCCCGCAGACGTCCCTACTGAGCGTCTCGAGCGAGCGCAGCAACCAGGAGGCCACCCGATGAAGCACCTGCTCTCCGCCAAGGACCTGACCCACGACGAGGCGGTCATGGTCCTGACACCGCCGAGGCGATGGCCGCCACCCAGAGTCATGCGGTCAAGAAGCTCCCGACACTGCGCGGCAAGACCGTGGTCAATCTCCTTCGAGGACCCACCCGCACCAGGCTCTCCTTTGAGGCCGCCGCCAAGCGCCTGAGCGCCGACGTCATCAACTCTCTGCCAAGGGCCTCACTCGTCCAAGGGGAGTCCCTCGAGCGACACCGCCCAGACGATCATGGCCATGGGGGCGGACGCCGTCGTCGTGCGCCACCCGCCTGCGGTGCCGCGCACCTGCTGGCCCACGCCGGCTGGATCAACGTGCCCGTCCTCAACGCGGGCGACGGTACCACCAGCATCCCACCCAGGCCCTCCTGGACGCCATGACCCTGCGCCGCTGGTACGTCCCTGGAGCCCCGCGACAGCGGACGGCAGCCCCTGCCCGCAGGGACGCGACCTGAAGGAGCCCGCCTCATCATCGTCGGAGACGTCCTGCACTCCCGGTGGCCCGCTCCAACGTGGACCCTCATGACGGCGCTCGGAGCCAAGGTCACCCTCGTGGCGCCCCCGACGCTGCTGCCCCGTCGGCATGGATGACTGGCCTGCGACGTCTCCTACAACCTCGATGAGGCGATCGAGGAGATCCAGCCCGACGCCGTCATGATGCTGCGCGTCCAGCGCGAGCGCATGAGTGCCGCCGGCGGTGGCTTCTTCCCGAGTCCCGCTGAGTACTCCAGCGTCTACGGCCTCACCTCGGCCCGGCGCCGGGCCATGCCGGAGCATGCCATCGTCATGCACCCCGGCCCCATGAACCGCGGCTCGAGATCACCGCCGAGGCCGCCGACGACCCCCGCTCACGCATCATCGAGCAGGTCGGCAACGGAGTCTCCGTCCGCATGGCCGCCCCTCACCTCCTCCCTCGCTGACGAAGGGAACCAGCTGTGACCTCCCACCTCCTGACCGGTGTCCGCCCTCACGGCGAGGACCCCACTGACATTCTCATCACCGATGGCACTATTACCGCCATCGGCCCTGACGCCGCAGCGAAGGCCCCGGCCGATGTCCAGCGCCATGACCTGGACGGGCTCATCGCCCTCGCCCGGGCTCGTCGACATCCACACCCACCTGCGCGAGCCGGAGGAGTCCGCCGAGACCGTCTACCCGGTACCCGCGTTGCGGCGATCGGCGGTTACACCGCCGTCTTCGCCATGGCCAACACCACGCCTGTGCAGGACAACGCCGGTGTCGTTGAGCAGGTGCTGCGGCTGGGGCCGTGAGGCCGGCTGGGGGACGTCCAGCCGGTGGGCGCCGTCTCAGCGGGCTGGCAGGCGAGCACCCTGTCCGACATGGGTGCTATGGCGACCTCCGCTGCCCGCGTGCGCGTCTTCTCCGATGACGGCAAGTGCGTCTCCGACCCCGTCCTCATGCGTCGGGCACTGGAGTACGTCAAGTCCTTCGACGGCGTCATCGCCCAGCACGCTCAGGACCCCCGCCTCACCGAGGGCTCCCAGATGCACGAGGGCGTCGTCTCCGCCGAGCTGGGCCTGCGCGGCTGGCCCGCGGTGGCCGAGGAGTCGATCATCGCCCGCGACGTCCCGCTGGCCGAGCACGTCGGCTCGCGTCTGCACGTGTGCCACCTGTCCACCGCCGGCAGCGTCGAAATCATCCGCTGGGCCAAGTCCCGCGGCATCAACGTCACCGCCGAGGTCACACCGCACCACCTCCCTGCTGACCGACGAGATGGCCCGCACCTACTCGCCGCTGTACAAGGTCAACCCCGCTGCGCACGGCCAAGGACGTTGAGGCGGTCCGCGAGGCCCTGGCCGATGGCACCATCGACGTCGTCGGCACCGACCACGCCCCGCACCCGGTGGAGGACAAGGACTGCGAGTGGCAGGCCGGCGCCTTCGGCATGACGGGACTGGAGACGGCTCTGAGCATCCTGATCGAGACGATGGTCAGCACCGGCTGCATGACCTGGCGCGACATCGCCCGGACCATGTCGTCGGCCCCGGCCCGTATCGGCCGCCTGAGCGACCAGGGTGCGAGCTCGAGGTCGGTGCCCCGGCCAACATCACGGTGGTCAACCCCGAGGTGCGCCGCACCGTCGACGGCACCGCCCAGTGGACTGCTTCCACCAACACCCCCTACGCGGGGATGGAGCTCCCGGGCCAGGTGATGGCCACCTTCCTCCACGGTCGTCCCACTGTCCTGGACGGCGCTCCTGTTGAGGCCCCTGCCGGCTCGGCTCATGCCCGAGTCGAGCCACCGCCCAGCCGCCCTCCTTGTTCTGGAGGACGGCTGAGTTGCGGGGCCGCAGCTACGGGGGCTCAAGGGCGCACCATTGGAGAGATCGTCTTTCCACCGGGATGACCGGGTACCAGGAAACACTGACCGACCCCTCCTACCACCGCCAGATCGTGGTGCAGACCGCGCCACACATCGGTAACACTGGGGTCAACGATGAGGACGCCGAGTCCGATCGCATCTGGGTGGCCGGATACGTCGTACGCGAACCCGCCCTGACGAGCCTCCAGCTGAGCTCCCGCGGGGAACTGGAGGACGATCTGCGTGACGCAGGCATCGTCGGCCTCTGCGAGGTCGACACCCGGGCCCTGACCCGGCACCTGCGCGAGGCGGGCGCGATGCGCGGCGGCATCTCTCCGGGGACGCCCCTGCCTGCCGGAGGCACTGACCCCGGTGGCCCCAGTCAGGCCTGCATCGACATCTGCCTGAGGCCGCTCGCAGCGAGCCGCCCATGAGCGGCCGTGCCCTGGCCGCAGAGGTGACCACCCTCCGGCTACATCGTCGAGCCCACCGGAGCGGCTGATGGGCAGGAGCCGGTCGCGGTGCTGGCCGCCACTGACCTGGGCATCAAGTCCCGCACCCCATGGCAGTTCGCTGAGCGCGGCGTACGTCCACGTCCTGCCCCAGTCCACCACCTCTCCGGAGATCCTGCCCCTCAGGCCCGATGGCGTCCTGTTCTCCAACGGCCCTGGAGACCTGGGGACCGCTGACGCCGAGATCGAGCTCCTGCGAGGCGTCCTCGACGCGCGCATTCCTTCTTCGGCATCTGCTTGGGCAATCAGCTCCTGGGACGCCCTGGGCCACGGCACCTACAAGCTCGCCCACGGGCATCGCGGGGTCAACCAGCCCTGTTCTGGACCGTGCCACCGGCAAGGTGGAGATCACGGCTCACAACCACGGCTTCGCCGTCGATGTACCCGTTGATGAGCCCTCCATCGCCCCCTTCGACAACGGCCGCTACGGTCGGGTGGAGGTCTCCATGTGGGGACCCAACGACGGTGTCGTCGAGGGGCTACGCGCGCTGGACCTGCCGGCCTTCTCCGTCCAGTACCACCCGAGGCCGCGGCCGGCCCCCACGACGCCGAGCACCTCTTCGACCGATTCATCCGCCCCATGCGGGAGCACCGCCAGGGCCAGGACCGCGAGGACACGAACTGACATGCCTGCTCGCCCTGATATCACCTCCGTCCTGGTCATCGGATCGGGACCCATCGTCATCGGGCAGGCCTGCGAGTTCGACTACTCCGGGACCCAGGCCTGCCGTGTCCTGCGCGCTGAGGAATCCGCGTCATCCTGGTCAACTCCAACCCGGCCACGATCATGACCGACCCCGACGTCGCCGACGCCACCTATATCGAGCCGATCACCCCCGAGGTGCCGACCACCATCATCGCCAAGGAACGGCCCGACGCCCTCCTGCCCACCCTGGGCGGGCAGACCGCCCTCAACGCCGCCATGAGCCTGGTCGAGCGCGGCGTGCTCGATGAGTACGACGTCGAGCCCATCGGGCGCCTCCGCCGCGGCCATCAACGCCGGGGAGGACCGTGACGAGTTCAAGGACGTCGTCGAGCGTTGTGGCGCTGAGGTCGCCCGCAGCGTCATCGCCCACACCATGGATGAGTGCCGCCCGGGGTCAATGCCCTCGGGCGGATACCCGGTCGTCGTGCGCCCTCCTTCACGATGGGCGGCCTGGGCAGCGGTGTCGCCTTCAATGACTCGGACCTGCATCGCATCGCCGGGGCGGGTCTGGCGGCCTCCCTGCACCACCGAGGTCCTCCCTGGAGGAGTCGATCCTGGGCTGGAAGGAGTACGAGCTCGAGCTCATGCGCGACACCGCCGACAACGTGGTGGTCGTGTCTCCATCGAGAACGTCGACCCTGTGGGAGTGCATACCGGCGACTCCATCACGGTCGCCCCGGCCCTGACCCTCACCGACCGAGAGCTTCAGAGGCTGCGGACATCGGGCATCGCTGTCATCCGGGAGGTCAGGGTCGATACCGGTGGCTGCAACATCCAGTTCGCCGTCGACCCGGCCACCGGGCAGGATCATCGTCATCGAGATGAACCCCGTGTGTCCCGGTCCTCAGCCCTGGCCTCGAAGGCCACAGGCTTCCCTGATCGCCAAGATCGCCGCACGCCTGGCCGTGGGGTACACGCTCGACGAGATCCCCAACGACATCACCGGCTCCACCCTGGCCTCCCTTCGAACCGACCCTGGACTACGTGGTCGTCAAGGTGCCGCGCTTCGCCTTCGAGAAGTTCCGGGGCGCTGACCCCGGCTCACCACCACCATGAAATCGGTCGGCGAGGCCATGGCGATCGGTCGCTCCTATACGGAAGCCCTCCAGAAGGCCTTGCGCCTCTGGACAAGAAGGGAACCGTCTTCCACTGGGACGGACCGGTGCCCAGCCAGCAGCAGACCGCTGAGCTGTTGGAGTCCATCGCCGTGCCCACCGAGCACCGGCTGGTCGACCTCCAGCAGGCCGTGCGCGGTGGAGCCACCATTGCTCAGCTCCACGAGGCCACTCGCATCGATCCCCTGGTTCCTGGACCAGATGCTGCTTCTTGAGGAGGTGGCCCAGGAGGTCAAGGGGCGCACCCGCGCTCACAGCGGAGGTCCTGGCCCCTGGCCAAGCGCCACGGCTTCTCCGACGTCCAGGTCGCCTCCCTGCGCGGCATCAGCGAGGACACGGTGCGAGAGGTCCGCCATGCCTTCGGCCTGCGGCCCGTCTACAAGACCGTTGACACCTGCGCCGCCGAGTTCGCCCTCACGCACCCCTCACCTCTACTCCAGCTACGACCTGAGACCGAGGTGGCATCCCGCGAGCGTGAGGCCGTCATCATCCTGGGGCTCGGGTCCTAACCGGATCGGCCAGGGCATTGAGTTCGACTACTCCTGTGTTCACGCCGCGATGGCGCTGTCCGATCGCTACGAGACCGTCATGGTCAACTGCAACCCTGAGACCGTCTCCACCGACTACGACATCTCCGATCGGCTCTACTTCGAGCCTCTGACCTTCGAGGACGTCATCGAGATTTACGAGGCCGAGCTGGCAGCCGGACCCGTGACCGGTGTCATCGTCCAGCTCGGTGGTCAGACACCGCTGTCCTTGGCGGCCAGACTGGCCAAGGCCGGGGTGCCGATCCTGGGGACGAGTCCCGAGGCCATCGACGCCGCTGAGGACCGCGAAGCCTTCGGCGTCGTTCTTCAGCACGCCGACCTGCCCGCTCCGGCGCACGGCACCGCTCTGAGTGACGAGCAGGCGCGCTCAGTCGCCCAGGGCATTGGCTATCCGGTCCTGGTGCGCCCCAGCTACGTGCTTGGGGGCCGCGGCATGGAGATCGTCTACGACGCGGAGGGACTCGACGACTACCTCCAGCGTGCCGGTCTTGAGCCCGGCGGCGTCTACGGGACCGGGCCGCTACTCATCGACCGTTTTCTCGACGACGCCATCGAGATCGATGTCGACGCCCTTTACGACGGCAGTGAGCTGTTCCTCGGTGGGGTCATGGAGCACATCGAGGAGGCCGGCATTCACTCCGGCGACTCCGCCCTGTGTCATGCCGCCCATGACCTTGTCCGACACGGAGATCGCTCGCATCCGACGCTCGACCGAGGCGATCGCCGAAGGGGTGGGCGTGCAAGGCCTGCTCAACATCCAGTTCGCCCTCGTCTCCGATGTTCTCTACGTCATCGAGGCCAATCCTAGGGCCTCGCGCACAGTCCCCTCGTCTCGAAGGCATCCGGTGTCAGCTCGCCAAGGCGGCGGCCCTCATCATGACGGGGGAGACGATCTCCTCGCTCAGGCGCTCCGCTCACCTCCCCGAGGCCGACGCCACCGTCACCGATCCCGATGACCCGATCGCCGTCAAGGAGGCGGTCCTGCCCTTCAAACGGTTCCGTACCATCGAGGGGCGCGTGGTCGATACGATCCTGGGACCGGAGATGCGTTCCACCGGCGAGGTCATGGGCTACGACGTCGACTTCCCGCGGGCCTTCGCCAAGTCCCAGGCCGGTGCCTACGGTGGTCTACCAGGAGAGGGAACGCTGTTCGTCTCGGTGGCCGACAGGGACAAGCGTGCCATCATCCTGCCGGTGGCCCGGCTCGCGGAGCTCGGCTTCACGGTCCTGGCCACCACCGGTACCGCGCAGGTGCTGCGCCGCAACGGGATCGACGTCATGGCTGTGCGCAAGATCAGTCAGGGTGTCGGCGCCCACGGCGAGCAGACGATCGCTGGACTCATCGAGTCCGGAACCATCGACATGGTTGTCAACACCCCCAAGGGTCAGGGTGCCCGTGCCGACGGGTACTCCATCCGCGCGGCCACCACCGGCGCCGACCGTCCCATCATCACCACCGTCCAACAGCTCCAGGCGGCGGTCCAGGCACTCGAGGCCCAGCTGCGCGGCCCTTTCCAGGTTCGCAGCCTCCAGGAGCACATCGCCGCCCGCCAATCCCGGCGAGGCTCGGTGCCCGAGCCCCATCCCGTTGCCCCTGTTGACGACAAGGAGACTCGATGAGTCCTGCAGCCTCTCACCAGCCCAGTGGTTCCAGACGCCCCTTCGATCCCGTCTCGGCTGACGCCATGGACGACCACGGGACCGCTGTGCGTCGGCATCGACCCCCACCCGAACCTGCCTCGAGGCCTGGAATCTGGCTGACTCGACCGCGGGTCTGCGGGACTTCGCCCTGCGGGACCGTCGACGCAGTCGGAGGGCATGTGGCCGCCGTCACGCCGCAGTCCGCCTTCTTCGAGCGTCACGGCAGCGCAGGCATCGCAGTCCTCGAGGAGACCCTGGCGGCCCTGCGAGACGTTGGCACGCTGTCCGTCCTCGACGTCAAGCGCGGTGACATCGGTTCCACGATGGCCGGTTACGCCCAGGCCTACCTGTCCGACGGCGCTCCTCTGGCGGCCGACTCCATCACAGTCTCGCCGTACCTGGGCTACGGCCCTGACTCCCGCGCTCACTTCGCCGAGGCGAACGGACGGGGCGTCTTCGTTCTGGCTCTGACCCTCAATCCTGAAGGAGCCGGTGTCCAGCACGCCGTCAACGGTGACCAGTCCGTGGCCGCAGACATCGTGGAGGGCGTGACCGCCTCCAACGCCCAGGCCAGCGGGAGGCCGACTCGGCTGCATCGGGCTGGTCGTCGGTGCCACCGTCGGTGGGGGCCGTCTCATCTGGGAATCGACCTGCAGCGCGCCAACGGCCCGTTACTGGCGCCCGGGGTCGGAGCTCAGGGAGCAGGGGCCGACCGAGCTGGAGTCCGTTTTCGGAGCGGCGCGTCGTCAGGTCCTGGCCTCCACCTCGCGCGGGGTCCTTAAGGCCGGCCCCTCCATCGAGACGCTGCGAAAGGCCGCGTTGGCGTCCGCCTACGAGGCTGCGACAGCTCTTCGCTGAGCCCTCTGATCTGCTGTAGCCCGCCTTGGGCGCGGGGTGTGCGAAACACGAAGTCGGTTGTGAATATGGGCCCCTGCGAATGCGAGTGCACGTGACCCGACTTATGCTCGTGGTGCGGGTCACTGGTACTGGACTGGGAGGAGACACACCATGACGCTTCCTACACTGACACCCGAGCAACGGGCTCAGGCACTGGAAAAGGCGGCCGCTGCGCGATCGCAGCGCGCTCGTATCAAGTCAGAGCTCAAGAGCGGGGAGCTCAAGCTCTCCGAGTTCTTCACCGCCTCAGAGACCGATGATGTCCTGGGCAAGATGAAGGTGAGAGCACTGCTCATCTCCCTCCCACGTGTCGGGACCACTACAGCTGATGCCATCCTGGCTGATATTCAAATCGCCGAGTCCCGGCGGGTCCGTGGGCTGGGAGCGAATCAGAGGGCGGCACTGGTGGAACGCTTCGGCTAGGGCAGTTGTTCAGACGCAGGGTCGTGCTGGCAGTGCCCGGTAGGCCATGATGTGGCCATGACCGACGTTGCTGCCGCAGACCCGCCCGTTCCCGCACTCGCCCGCCTCACCGTTCTGGCCGGCCCCACAGCGGTGGGCAAGGGCACCGTCGTCACGGAGCTGCGCAGACGCCATCCAGACCTGTTCGTCTCGGTCTCGGCCACCACCCGCCAGCCCCGTCCCGGCGAGGCTGACGGCGTCCACTACCACTTCGTCAGCGACGAGGACTTCGACTCGCTCGTCGCCAGCGGCCAAATGCTTGAGTGGGCACTGGTCCATGGCAAGTATCGCTACGGCACCCCCGCGGCCCGGTCCAGGACCGGCTCGATGCCGGATGTCCCGCACTGCTGGAGATTGACCTGGCCGGCGCCCGCCAGGTTCGCCGGGCGATGCCCGAGGCCCGCCTCGTCTTCCCTCGCGCCGCCGAGCTGGGACGAGCTCGTCCGCAGACTCGTCGGACGTGGTACTGAGGACGCCGGGGAGCAGGAACGCCGCCTGGCCACGGCGCGCACCGAGCTGGACGCGGCCGGTGAGTTCGACCATGTCGTCGTCAATGACACCGTGGCGAGTGCCACCGCGGAGCTGGAGAGACTCATGGGATTGGGCAGTTAGAATAACGTGGCTCTGAACTATCGAGATTGAACCGAGGCATGCACATGCTCGAACCTCTCCCAGCCCGAGGGCATCACCAACCCGCTGATCGATGACCTTCTGGAGAAGGTCGACTCCAAGTACGGGCTCGTGGTGGAGGCCGCCAAGCGCGCCCGCCAGATCAACACCTATACCCAGCAGCTCGAGGACAACCAGTTCGAGTTCTTCGGTCCGCTGGTCGACTCCGAGGTCGGCGAGAAGTCTCTGGGCATCGCTCTGCGTGAGATTGCCGAGGACAAGCCTCGAGGTCATTCCCGGAGACGTGGCTCGTGCCCGCCGCGCCGAGGCCGAGGAGGCCCGTCGGGCTGCCGAGGCCGATATGTTCAGCGACATTTCGCTGGACGCGCCGGTCTCCCTCGAGGGGGGCGAGACTCCCACCAGTCTCGACGACATCCAGTTCTGAGCCGGGCTCGCCATGGACGAGCCGCACGCTGCTGCGAGTGAACGCGCCGTGACCGCCTTCGAGGGGCCGCGGCGCGTCGTCGTCGGCGTATCCGGGTCGATTGCCGCCTACAAGGCCCCCTTCGTCGTCTCGACTGCTGCGTCAGGCCGGGCACGAGGTTAAGGTGGTGGCCACCGAGTCGGCGCTGAGGTTCATCGGGGCCCGGCGCTGGCGGCGGTCAGCGGCCGGACCGTATCCACCGGTGTCTTCGACGATCCGGCTGCGGTCGAGCACGTGGCCGTGGCCGAGTGGGCCGAGCTCGTCGTAGTCGCTCCGGCTTCGGCGGACCTGCTGGCGCGGGTGCGAGCAGGACGGGCCGATGACATGCTTGCCGCAACGATACTGACCTGTCAGGCCCCCGTTGTCCTGGCGCCGGCCATGCACACCCAGATGTGGGTCAACCCCGCCACCCGGGAGAACGTGGCTGTACTGCGTGAACGTGGTCTGACGGTCATCGAGCCGGACTGTGGCCGCCTGACCGGCAAGGACTCCGAGTGGGACGGATGCCCTGAGCCCGAGCGTGTCGTGTCGCAGGCCCTGGCTGCTCTGAAACAGCTCGCTGACGTGGCGGGAGCGAAGGATGCCTCGGGGGAGGGCGACAGGCGTTTGGAAGGACGGCACGTCGTCATCTCGGCCGGCGGGACACGTGAGCCCATCGATCCGGTGCGGTACCTCGGCAACCGCTCCTCAGGGCGTCAGGGCTGCGCGCTGGCGGCGGCTGCCGCCGAGCAGGGGGCCCGCGTCACCCCGGGTGCAGGCCCACGTGGCCTCCGACCTGCTCAACGCCCTGCCCGCAGAGGTGAGCGTTGTCGCTGCTGGCACCGCCTCCGACATGCTCCGCGCCGTGCGCGACGGCGCCCGTGACGCCGATGCCGTCATCATGGCAGCGGCTGTCGCCGACTACCGACCCGTCACCGTGACCGCCACCAAGCTCAAGAAGCAGGCGCCCGCCGAAGCGGATCACTTCGGTGAACCGGGCTATGTCCATCGCGCTCACCACTAACCCGGACATCCTGGCTGGCTGGTGAGCGACCCGCCGCGGCCAGGTCAGATCGTTGTCGGATTCGCCGCTGAGACCGGGGACGAGAACGGTGACGTGCTCTTCCACGGTAGGGGCCAAGGCTCGCCGCAAAGGGGCTCACCTTCTGGCAGTCAATGCGGTGGGGGAGGCGCTTGGTTTCGGAGACGTCCCCAATGCCGTCGTCGTCCTGGATGCCCACGGTACGGAAGTGGCGCGGGGACAGGGCAGCAAGATGGACGTCGCCCGTCTTCTCATCTCCCTGACCGCTGACCTGGTGGACGCGGTCTGACGCTCGGCCCTGCGTTTTCGTGGGTAACGCCACGACGGATCAGTGCTGGTGGTGACTACGATGGTCGGGTGAGTTCCTCCTTGCGTCTGTTCACTTCCGAGTCGGTCACTGAAGGACACCCGGACAAGGTCTGTGACCGTGTCTCTGATGCGATTCTCGACGCCATCCTCGAGCAGGACCCCACCGCGCGCGTCGCGGTTGAGACGATGGTGACGACTGGACTGGTGCATGTGGCCGGAGAAGTGACCACGGAGAGGGCCTACGTCGAGATCCCCGAGATCGTACGCCAGGAGATCTCCGCGATCGGCTACACCTCCTCGGACGTCTGCTTCGACGCCCGCTCCTGCGGTGTCTCGGTATCGATCGGGCAGCAGTCCGCGGACATCGCGGCCGGAGTGGACAAGTTCTTGAAGCCCGCAGGGACGACACGGACATCGATCCTCCTCGACCTGCAAGGCGCCGGAGACCAGGGGCTCATGTTCGGCTACGCCTGCGATGACACCGCGGCCCTCATGCCGCTGCCCATCCATCTGGCGCACCGTCTGGCGGAGCGACTGACCGTCGTGCGCAAGCAGGGCATCGTCCCGGGCCTGCGTCCCGACGGCAAGACCCAGGTGACGATCGGCTACGACGGCCAGCGCCCGGTGAGCCTGCACAACATGGTCATCTCCACCCAGCACGACGAGGGACCGCACTCGTGGCTGGCTCACCGACGCTCTGCGGACAGAGGTCATCGAGCCGGTACTGGCCGCCGAGGCCGAGGCCGGCACCGAGCTCGACACCGCCGGCACCGAGGTCCTCATCAATCCTTTCAGGACAGTTCGTCATCGGTGGTCCGGCAGGCGACGCCGGGCTGACGGGACGCAAGATCATCGTCGACACCTACGGCGGAATGGCCCTGCCACGGCGGGGGCGCCTTTCTCCGGAAAGGACCCCTCGAAGGTGGACCGCTCCGCCAGCTGCGCCATGCGCTGGGTCGCCAAGAATGTCATAGCAGCAGGGCTGGCCAGAAGATGCGAGATCCAGGTGGCTTACGCCATCGGCTCAGCCCACCCCGTGGGCGTCTACGTGAGACATTCGGGACCGCGACCGTTCCCGAGGAACGCATTATGAAAAGCCATCAACGAGGTCTTCGACCTCCGTCCGGCCGCGATCGTGCGGGACCTCGACCTGCTGCGTCCCATCTACCGAGCCACCAGCTCCCTACGGCCACTTCGGGCGTCCCGGCTTCAGCTGGGGAGGCCACCGACCGCGTCGAGGCTCTGCGCCAGGCCGTCTGAGCCCCGCGTACTCGGGCGGGAGACTTCCGAAGGCTTGTAGTGGCAACCGGCTACGACGACGCCGCTTCTGCCTCCGGTGAGTCGGATGGCCTCGCACGTGGTTACGGCGTCAGCAGGCAGGGTGAGCTGCTGAGCTGCCGGAGCCCGGTCTGCGCACAGTGACGGTGGCCGGGGTCCGGACCCCGTGGGCCAGGGTCCTCCTGGACTCCCCGGTGCCGCACCTCGACCGCACCTTCGACTACCTGGTTCCTGCGGCGATGGCGCAGCAGGCCCCTGCCTGGCACCCGGGTCATGGTTCGCTTCGGTGAGCAGGAGATGCGCGGATGGATCTGGGAGCGAGGGTCCACGACCACCCATATCGGCCGGCCTCGGCTCTGCGGAGAGTGGTCTCCGACCTCCCGGTCCTGCCAGCGAGCTCACGCCGCTTGGTCGAGGCTGTCGCCTCCCGCAGCTGCGGAACACGCCTGACGTCATCCGTCTTGCGGTTCCCGCCAGGCACGCCACGACGGAGAAGAAGGAGAGGGACAAGGCTCCTCTCAACCTTCCAGCTTGGGGAGCACACTCGAGCGAGCAGAGCTGGCACCCGTACGACGGTGGTGAGGAGTTCCTGCGCCGGCTGGCCGACGGCGAGGCTCCACGAGTGGTCTGGTCCGCCCCTGCCGGCGCAGCCAGGACCGCACCAGGCACGTTTGTCGGGCGGCGACGGTCGGCCTGTCGCGGTGGTTGAGCCGTGGCAGGTGTGCCTGGCCCGGGCCGTCCACGCCACGTTGGTGAGCTCCCGCAGTGCCGTCGTCGTTGTGTCGACGACTCATCAGGCTGAGACCCTGGCCGCCTGGCTGGGACGTGAGCTGGAGGGGAGCCGGTGGTGGTGCTCAGCCGAGCACGGGCCGGCGCGCCGTTACCGAGCCTTTCTGACTCTGCTACTGGGCGCGCCCGGGTGGTCGTTGGCACGAGGGCGGCGGCCTTCGCTCCGGTGCATCGGCTCGGACTGGCGGCCGTTTGGGACGACGGGGACAACCGGTTAGAGGAGCCTCACGCTCCCTACAGTCATACGCGCACGGTGCTTGCCCTGCGCTCCACGTTGGAGGGTGCCGGTCTGCTCATCGGTGGTTTCAGCCGTTCCGTGGAGGCGCAGTCACTCGTTGAGCAGGGTGGTGCCAGAGCCTCGTGGCCCCTCGGCATGTCGTGCGCAACGTGGTGCCCCGTGTAGAGGTTCCTGCCCGGCGGAGCTGGATCGAGGGCGCTTCCGGGGCGGCCTGAATCCCATCGCTCGCCCATCGAGCACTGCGGCGCGCTCTCCAGGAGGGACCGGTCCTCATCCAGGTGCCGCGTTCCGGCTACGCGCCACTGGTGGCCTGTGCGCGCTGCCGTGCTGCCGCCCACTGCTCGTTCTGCGGGGGGCCGTTGTTGATGGACCGCCAGGGCCGAACGACCTGCCGATGGTGCGCTCGGACGGTGGGGCAGTGGGACTGCCCCGAGTGCGGCGGCCGCGGCTTGAGGATGGCGACGATCGGGTCCACGCGCACGGGGAGGAGCTCGGGAGGGCCTTTCCCGGTGTCCCCGTGGTGGTCTCAGGAGCGAGAGAGGCCCACGGCGTCGTGGACGAGGTTGACGCCACGCCGCGCCTTGTCGTGGCCACGCCCGGGGCTGAGCCGGTGGCCGAGGGTGGATACCGGGCAGTCCTGCTGCTCGACGGCGGGGCCCTGTCCTCACGCCCCGATCTTGGCGCAGCGGGTGAAGCACTGCGCCAGTGGTCGAATGCTGTGGCATTGGCGGCGCCGTCGGCCCGCACTGTTCTCCTGGGCGGTCCGGATCCGGTCGCGGCACAGGCCCCGTGAGATGGGGACCAGGTGGGCTTCGCCCGCAGGGAGCTCCTGGAACGAGCCGAGCTGCATCTTCCGCCCGCGTGGCGAGTAGCACGTTTGGACGGTCCGGTGCGTGGTGTGGAGTCCCTCCTGGCCCAGGCCGACGCCGATGGTTTCGAGGTGCTGGGACCGGTGGCTCCACCGCCCGTTCACGGTCAGGTGCCCCCAGGCGTGGCCAGGGCTCTGGTACGCGCTCCGCTGTCCCGTGGCAGGGCGCTTGCAACCATGCTTGGGGGTCAGGCTGCGTGACCGGTCGGCCCGGCGTGAGGAGCCGGTACGTGTTGAGCTCGATCCCACTCTGTTTGTGGTGAGGAAGTCGGGACGAACCAGCAAGGAGAACGAGGAGCACGACCAGCTGGACAGGCCCCTAACCGGCGCTACTACTCGACTTGACCATGGCGGGCCGTGTCACGTGAGCGGTGGAAGCCGAAGCGGTACCCACTGTGGCACCAGGCGCCTGGAAGGGCGGCATGCCGTGAGCCAGAGAAATGAGATCAGTCAGCAGTCCTGCTGCGGTGGACTTGACGTTCCACCCCTCGCTGAGGGCGGTCACGGCCGCACCGTCGACGATGGCAATGACCATCTCCGGCTCGAGCGGGCTATCGAGCTGGTGCAACACACGACGCAATGCAGCGTTGAGGCGTTGTCGTCCCTGGCGGTATGCGTGCTTGACCGGGGACGCCTGGCTGGCCGAGATGAGCTGGAGATAGTGCCCGAAGTAGGCACCGTGGGCGGGGAGGGTCGCCTGGAGGATGAACCGGACCCGCTGAGGGATGTCTGGAACGCCCTTGAAGGCCTCCACTCGGTCGGCGACATGCTCCGCCCGGGAGGCCCACAGCCCGATATTGACCAGCCCCGCCTGATGGAGGAGATCCTCCAGACCATCGAAGTAGTAGGTCGTCGCGGACAAGGAGCACCCGGCTCGCTTGGCGACGCTGCGATGGCTGATCGCGGAAGGACCTGACTCACGGATGATGGCTGCCGCGGCTTCGATAATGGCCTGACGTCGGTCCTCGCCTCGCGGTGTGACTCGGGACTCCGCTCGAGAACCTGCAGGTGTGGAAGCGTCGCTACTCGCTGCGTCTCCAGCGGTGTCTGCATCGGTAGTAGACATGCTCATCATCTTACGATAATGAAGCCGTCATGTCCGTAACAAGACGGTGATAATGGCCTCGTAAAGAGGCAGTCTATAGTCGACCTGTTACCAATTGCTCTGAGTGAGTTACCCGGGCTCAGAACTGAGTCCGCTCCTCAGTCAGTTCCGACCCATGAATAGTTCGGGACTGGAAGATTGCCACCATGGCGATCAGTGCGATCACCGTGAGATAGACCGCCGGTGCCAGGGGAGAGCCGGTGACCTTGATGAGCCACGTGACGATGAACGGCGTCGTCCACCGAGAAGCGCATTGGCACCATTGAAGGACAGGGCGAATCCGGAGTAGCGGACATTGGTCGGAAAGGACTCCGCCAGGAAGGTGGCGAGAGTTCCATCATTGGCAGTCAGAGCTATAGCGAAGACGATCTCACACAGGATGACCACTGCAAGCATGCCTGCGGCCTTTGTCATGACAACAAACAACGGGATGGTGAGAACGATGAACGCGACACAAGCGGCGATGAGCATCCGCCGACGTCCGAAGGAATCCGAGAGGTGTCCCATGAGGAAGATCGCGGCGATGTATACCACGAGCATGACGGAGGTCGCCAGAGTGGAGGTGTCCTGAGAGAATCCGAGCTCTTCGTGGACATAGGTCGGCATATAAGTGAGGAGCATGTAGAAGGCGACGGCGTTGAGACAGGAGACTCGAAGGTGATGAGTGTCTCGCGCAGGTGGTCTCGCAGCAGCAGGCGCAGCGGTTCGGCCCAGTTGGCGGTCTTCTGCTCCTGCGGCATCTCCGCTCGCATCTCCTGGTAGGCGGGGGAGTCCTCCAGATGCACCCGGATATAGCGACCGATGAGTCCCAATGGGCCGGCCAGCAGGAAAGGAACTCGCCACCCCCAGGTGTTCATGGCGTTGTCACTGAGGACCGAGAACATCCCTGTGACCATGAGGGAACTGGCAAGCAGGCCGCAAGCGGTGGAGGCTGGAACCAGGGGAGGTGTATATCCTACGGCGCGCTGGGGCGCGTACTCGGCCAGGAAGGTTCCAGCACCCGCATATTCACCTGACGCGGAGAATCCCTGAATCATCTCGCAGGACGAGCAGGCTGATGGCGCTCGCCATCCCGATGACCGAGTATGGGAAGAAGTCCGATGAAGAACGTTGATCCGGACATGATGAGAATCGACCAGGACAGTGCCCAGCGACGCCCCCATCGGTCCCCAGGCTCCCCACACGACAGTTCCGATGGGGCGCAGAATGAATGACATCGCAAACACTGCGTATATCGACAGCAACTGGACTGGTTTGTCTGCCTCTGGAAAGAAGGCGTGACCAATGACGGCAACCAGGTATCCATACGAGGCGTAGCTCGAACCACTCAATGAAGTTTCCGATGAAGCTCGCTTTCGCTGCACGCCCTCAGCGCAAGACTTCGTTCTGCATCCAGATGATGGTCGTTCGTGCTTCCTGAGTGGACGGTATTCATAACCTCCGGCTCCGGCTCGGTGGATGTCGACGATGACGTGATAATGCCTCCTGAAGAGACGTTGATGATTATCATGTGATCCCGTCCGCCTGCAGGAAGTTGACGCAGGCAGACAGGATCACATGCTGATCAGGACCCTCGGAGGAGCGTGACTTTCCGGGAAACGGCATCCACGACAGATCGGGGCGAGGCCCCACGCCAACAATGAGCAGTCCTCCGATGATTCCCATAGTACTGAGTTGCTCCCTCCAGATGAGAAGGCTGCACAGAATGACGACTGCACATTCCCAGTACGAGATCGTCGAGTACTCCACAGCGGGCAGGTTGCGCCCTGCAACAACCAGGAACCCCAGTGCGAAGAGGCCGCAGACGAGGAAGAGGGCTACTGCCCACATCCAGTTGGTGGCGGTGAAAGAGGCAACACCGTGCCAAGGACGCAGGACGATGGACATGACCAGCGTCGCACAGGCGGCCCAGAAGAAGTTCCACACGCCGCGGACGATCGAGTCAACATCCTTGCGGTATCCGTAGAAGAACAGGGCCAGGCCGTAAAAGACGCCGGACAACAAACCTAAAAGGTCTCCCAGGCTCTTCTGCGGCAACTCGGAAGTCCCGGTCGACAGATCCAGCCCGAAGGTCAGGTTTCCATCGTCGTTGATGCTGATGATACCGATCGTCAGCAGCATACCTATGAACACAAGAGACAGGAATATGCCGGAGAGCACGCTGATCTTCTCTTTTCGGAAGATGCGTGCGAGCAGTGCACAGAACAGGGGTCCTGTGTAGATGAGGAAGACGGCATTGGAAATGGTCGTCATCAGCGTCGAGGAGATGTAGCAGCCCAGGGACAGGCCGATGCTGACCCCTCCCAGGATCACGGTGGTGCTCAGGCGCGTGCGGCGGAACAGCCCGGCCTTCCCGGTGAAGATGAGGATAAGAATGAATCCGAGTAGTCCGACGCTCATGCGCCCGAAGGCCAGGAATGAGCCGATGACGGACTTGTCGGCGTCAGCGAGGCCGGCGGTCGAGCCACGACTGATGGTGCCGACAAGCCCCATCCCGGTAGCGGAGAGAAGCATGGCGATGGCGCCCAGCTTCTTGTTCATCACGTACTCTGTGACAGAGGATTCAGCGGACGAAGTCTGTGACATGGCAGTTGTGTCTCCTGAGTTCTCCCCCGGCATGCGAGACGGATCGGCGTCACTCGCCGAGCCTCACGCGTCAGGTCGGACATCCCAGTCCTACGGAGCGTCCGCCGACCGCGCTGCGAAGAGCAGAGCCGGGAAAGGTGCGGGGCGGCAGCCCGGTCCCATGAGCCGCCGCCCGCACCCTTGAGATCAGACCAGAGTCGGGTCAGCGACCTGGTTGAGGGAAGTAGTCCTCGCAGCCGCCCTCGCGGTAGACGTCCGCCGTCGCGCAGTGGAGACCACCGCCGAAGGCGTAGGCGTCACGGAAGGGAACCGGGATGACGTTCATGCCGAGCTTGTCCATCTGCTCCATCTGGTGGACCTCGCTCGCCTCGACACACACGGTCTTGTGGTCGATGACGAGGCAGTTCATGGACAGCCAGACGGAGGAGTAGCACAGCGGCGGCGGAACCTCGTGGGCCGGGGGAGCCGCGTCGACGATCTGCCAGTCGTTGGCCTCGAAGATCTTGCGCTGCTCCTCGGGCAGGCGGCGGTGCGGGTTGTTGATGATGAGCCCGGGCCGCAGCGGCACGAAGGTGGCGTCGATGTGGATCGGGTAGGGGTCGCCGGGGAAGTTCACCGCGTGCACCCGCAGGTCCGGGTAGTAGCGCTTGAACCACTCCATCGCCTTGCGGTTGGTGGTCAGACCGTGCTGGATGAACAGGTCCTTACCCACACGCATGACGTCCGCGGCGTCCCACATCGGCTCGAACTCGGTGGTCACGAAGTCCTTGGCGGCGGTGCGCTCAAGGCGCTCCTCCAGTGAGATCCGCTCGTCGTAGTAGTTGTGCTTGTAGGACTTGTCCGTCAGCCGAGGACGAGGGGCCTGGGTCCACTTGAACTCCGGGTCCTCCTCGAAGTACTGGTTCATGAGGGGCCAGTAGGCGAGGTACTCGAAGTACCGGCAGCGGAACGAGTTGGCCGACGCCATGATCTCGTCACCGATGGTGAGCAGGATGTCACGCGGGGGCATCTGGGTGAAGCCGGACTCCGTGCGGAAGTCGGGCGTCTGGATGGCCTGGTTCCACTGCAGCGGTGTGGGGCGGTCCACCTGGACGCCCAGACCCTCGAGGATCTTGACGTAGTTGTCGAGCTGCTCGTTGGCGGCCTCGACGGTGGCGGTGGGCCGGGGGCCCCACATGCCGCGCATCTCGGAGTCGATCGGCACCTTCTCAGAGGTGGCGGGCTCCTCGGGAGGAATAACCGAGAAGTCGGCACGTCCGACAATAACGCGCTTGAGAGGGTCGAAGTCGTTCCAAGAGTTGACGATCTTCGTCATGAGTAAGTCACTCCTTTGTGCTCGATGTGTGGTGCGTGAATGAAGACGGATGATGTGTCTGTGGTTCAACACTGTCATTCTACTCTGAAGGATCCGAAAAAGTGGCCGTAGGAGTATCTGAATAAAAGAATGATCGCTGAACCGTGGCACGGTCATTGCTGGTTGACGGTGTTCACCACCTCCTTGAAAGACCGATGCCGTTGCGCCGGTCAGGCCCTGCGAATGCGAGTGTCGAGCTGCTCGAATCGGGGGATGGATATCGTCGGGGCCTCCGTAGTTGCCTCCGGGAGTCACGATAGTCCCTGCCTGGCCCTCAATGATGGAAACGGCGTCCTCAAGACGTCCGATTGCCGCCATATCGCCAGTCAGCTCAACAAATCGGCACACCGCCTCGACCTTTGGTCCCATGGATCCGCTGGGAAGGCCCATGGACCGCAGCTCTGCCGGCGTGGCCCTCGGAACCTGTTTCTGGTTCTCGGTTCCGAAGTCCTGAAACACTCCGTCAACATCCGTGAGGATGAGAAGCGCATCGGCCTCGAGGGCCTCAGCCATGACGGACGCAGTGAGGTCCTTGTCGATGACGGCTTCAATGCCCTTGAGCTTGCCCTCCTCGCTGCGGACGACGGGCACACCGCCGCCTCCGGAGCAGACGACGATCGCACCGGCATCCAGTAGGGAGCGCACCAGGCGGGTCTCGATGACGCGCTGTGGCATGGGGGAGCCGACGACGCGGCGGTAGTGCTCGCCGTCGGGCTTGACCACCCAGCCCCGCTCCTCAGCCAGTTTCTCGGCCTCCTCCTTGGTGTACACCTCACCGACGAACTTGGTGGGGTTGGAGAAGGCGGGGTCGCCGGCCATCACCAGGGTCTGGTTGACCATGGCGGCCACGTGGCGACCGGGCAGGGCGTTCTGCATGGCCTGCAGCAGCCAGTAGCCGATCATGCCCTGCGTCTGGGCGCCGAGGGTGTCGAAGGGGTAGGGCTCGGAGAGGCGCTCGTCATTGGCGGACTGCAGGGCCAGGACACCTACCTGGGGGCCGTTCCCGTGAGTCAGGACCAGCTCGTGCTTCTCCGCCAGCTTGGCCAGCTCGTGGGCCGCGATCTCGACATTGCGGATCTGGGTGGTGGCGTCGGGCTTCTCCCCACGGCGCAGCAGGGCGTTTCCTCCGAGGGCGACAACGATTCTCACGACTCAGTCCCACTCTCCGAGGGTCGCGACCATCACGGCCTTGATGGTGTGCATGCGGTTCTCGGCCTGGTCGAAGGCGACGTTGCGCTCGGTCTCGAAGACGTCGTCGGTCACCTCCAGGCCGTCCATGCCGGTCTTGGCGAAGATGTCCTCACCCACCGTGGTGTTGCGGTCGTGGAAGGCCGGCAGGCAGTGGAGGAACTTCACGTCCGGGTTGCCGGTGGCCTCCACCAGCTGGGCGTTGACCTGGTAGGGCGCGAGCAGGGCGATGCGCTGGTCCCAGACCTCCTTGGGCTCACCCATGGAGACCCACACGTCGGTGTAGAGGAAGTCGACGCCCTTGACGCCCTGGGAGGCGTCGTCGGTGATGAGGATGCGGGCGCCGCTTTCCTTGGCCAGCTTCTCGGCCTGAGCCACCACCTCGGGAGAGGTCTGCAGCTCCTTGGGGGCCACCATCCGCACGTCCATCCCCATGAGGGCCGCTGAGATGAGCAGTGAGTTGGCAACGTTGTTGCGGGCGTCGCCGAGGTAGGCGAAGGAGATCTTCTCGATCGGCTTGTCTACGTGCTCCAGCATGGTCAGCTGGTCGGCCAGCATCTGGGTGGGGTGCCACTCGTCCGTCAGTCCGTTCCACACGGGGACGCCGGAGAGCTCAGCCAGGGCCTCGACGTGCTCCTGCTTCTTGCCGCGGAACTCGATGCCGTCGTAGAAGCGGCCCAGCACCCGGGCGGTGTCCGCCACGGACTCCTTGTGGCCCATCTGGGAACCGGAGGGGTCGAGGTAGGTGACCTGTGCACCCTGGTCGTAGGCCGCCACCTCGAAGGAGCAGCGGGTACGCGTCGAGGTCTTCTCAAAGATGAGAGCGATGTTCTTCCCGGCCAGGCGCTTCACCTCGCGGCCGGCCTTCTTGTCCGCCTTGAGCTGGGCGGCCAGCTCAAGCAGGGAGCTCCACTCCTCAGCCGTGAAGTCGAGCTCTTTGAGGAAACTGCGGTTGTTCAGGGGGTGGGACATGAGGATTCCTTCGTCCAGTGTGGTGATGTACTGACAGTTCTTCTTATGCGTCGGCCAGGGCCGACTCAGGCAAGCGGGTCCCGCAGGGTTGGGCAGCTCATGCAGTGTGGACCACCGCGACCGCGACCGACCTCCGAACCGGGAATGGTCAGGACCTCGATGCCATGGGAAGTAAGGTACTCGTTCGTGTTGACGTTACGTTCATAGGTAACGATGACACCGGGGGCGATGGCCAGGGAGTTGGAGCCGTCGTCCCACTGCTCACGGGCGGCGGCCATCGAGTCCTGGGGCGTGATGAGAACGTTGAGCTCGTCGACACCCAGGGCCTGGGCGATGACGCGGTACATGTCCTCGGGGGCGTTGCGCGTGACGCTGATCTGCTTGTCTCCGTCCGGGCGCAGCGTGAGCGTCGGCAGCTTCCCCAGGCCGCCGTAGATGGTGAACGTGCCGACGTCGACCATGGTCATCACCGTGTCCAGGTGCATCTGGGCGCGTGTCCGGTTCATCTCGACGGCGATGATCCGGTTCACCTTGCCTCCGGCGAACAGTCGGCTGGCGAGCCTCTCGATGCCCTGCGAGGTGGTGCGCTCGGAGACTCCGACCAGAACGGCGCCGTTGCCGATGATCTGGACGTCTCCACCCTCCACGGTGGCGGGGCCGGCCTGCGTGCCCTCGGACCACACGGGGAAGTCGGAGCCGGCGAAGAGAGGGTGCCAGCGGTAGATCGCCTCGTAGTTGATGGTCTCGCGCTGGCGGGCCGGCATCATCATCGAGTTGATGGACACCCCGTTGTAGATCCAGCAAGACGTATCGCGAGTGAAGAGGTGGTTGGGCAACGGCGGCAGAAGCAGGTCGTCGTCGTCCATGGAGGCCAGAACGAGCGAGTCCGGGCAGGAGATGCGCTCGAGCAGCTCGGCCTTCGTGATCCCGGCAACGAGCACCTCGGCCAGCTCGGCCCCGGACAGATCCTGGGCCAGGGCGCGCAGCGGCTCGGCGGCACTGGGGCCGTTGGTGTTCTCGTTGACGACTCGGTCCAGGACGTACTGCCTGGCTTCGGGCACCTCGAGGGTCTGGGCCAGCAGGTCGCTGAGGTAGAGCACCTCGATGTCGCGGTCGGTCAGAACTCGTGCGAACTGGTCGTGCTCCTCCTGGGCCCGCTCGAGCCACAGCACGTCGTCGAACAGGAGGTGGTCCTTGTTCTGCGGGGTGAGTCGGAGCATCTCGTTGCCGGGCCTGTGCAGGATGACCTGGCGAAGCTTCCCGATTTCGGAATCTACGGAAAATCCATGACTCCCTCTCTGACACAGCACTGTGTCGCCGATGTGGATCATGACGCGCATCACGCGCTCTGACTGTCAAAGTGGTACGCCCGTACCGGATTGGTACGAGCGTACCAGAGTCCATAGCGGTTGGAAACCCCCTGGTAGGAAGAAGTTCAGGGCACGTCGATCGAGCGGCTTTTGCCGAAGCGTGATGTTGCTCCCACCAGGCGCTTCATTGCTCTTGGAGGTGCTGCCGAACATCTCTGACCAGCAATCTGAGTGGCCCCGCATCAGTAGATGACTCACAAATGTCAGAGGCGCTCCGTCCCAGGTGGACTCGCGCGGAGACCCGACGGCGCAGGCGTGGGAGGATGCCAGGTGTGAACGTGCTGATCCCGGGCCTCAGGACCTCCACCCCCGCCGTCTCCGTGAGCGCCGTCGTTCTCGACTACGGCAATGTCCTGTACGCCTGGGAGCCCATAGCGTCAGTCGCCGGATACGTCTCGGCCGATGCCTGGGAGGAGTTCGTGGTCGATGGCGGGTTCCTGACCTGGAACGAGCGGCTGGACCTGGGGGAGCCCTTCGAGCAGGTCCTCGCCGACTGCATCCGAGCCCATCCCGATCGCCCTGACTGGGCGGAAATCCTCTCCCTGTACCGTCAGCGCTTCGCCGCCTCGCTGACGGGCCCCGTTCCCGGTATGGCGGATCTGCTCGACGACCTCCTCGAGGAGGGTGTGGCGCTGTACGGGCTGACCAACTTCGACGCCGCCACCTTCGAGGCGGCCAGGCTCCTGGTTCCCCAGCTCGAGCGCTTCGTCGGCATCGTGGTCTCCGGGCGCGAGCACCTGGCCAAGCCCGATGCCGCCGTCTTCGAGCTGCTCCTGGAGCGTTACCGCCTCCAGGCCTCCAGCACCCTGTTCATCGATGACTCGGCGGTCAACATTGAGGCGGCCGGTCGGCTGGGGCTGCGCACCCACCGCTTCACCGGCTCAGGACGGCTGCGGGCAGAGCTCATCGCCCTGGGCCTGCTCCCCACGCCGGGCCGGCGCTGAACCCCGCACTGGGCGATCCGGAGCTTAGACTCGGCCGCATGCGTGTGCTTTTCGCCGGAACCCCTGAGGCAGCCCTGCCCACCTTGGAGGCCCTTCTCGCCAGTGAGCACGACGTCGTCGGGGTCCTCACCCGTGCGGACGCCCGTCAAGGACGCGGCCGGACACTGCATCCCTCACCTGTGGCGGCCATGTCTCGCGACGCCGGGCTCGACGTACGTACCCCCGCGACTCTCAAGGGTGAGCATGCCGACGACGTGCGCGACTGGGTGCGCGCCCTGAGGGCCGACGTCGCCGTCGTGGTCGCCTACGGGCGCTTGGTCCCGGCCGATCTGCTGGACGTCCCTGCGCACGGCTGGCTGAATCTCCACTTCTCGTTTGCTCCCTGCGTGGCGCGGAGCCGCTCCGGTCCAGCGGGCGGTCATCGCCGGCGACGAGGTCACCGGGGCCAGTGTGTTCCGACTCGAGGAGGGCCTCGACACCGGCCCCGTCTATGGCCGACTCACCGAGGCCATCAGTGGCCGGGACACCAGTGGCGACCTTCTGGAGCGGCTGGCACAGGCCGGGGCGCCCCTCGTCCTTGACGTCCTGCGCTCCGTGGGGACGGGAGCGTGCGTCCGGAGCCGCAGGATGACGCGCTGGCCACGCTGGCGCCCATGCTCTCCTCCGCCGACGGTCAGGTCCGGTGGGACGATCCGGCACTGACCATTGACCGCCGGATCCGGGGCGTCAGTCCGGCGCCGGGTGCCCACACCACCTACCAGGGGGCCAGGTTCCGCCTGGGCCCGGTCACCCCGGTCCCTGAGGTCACCGACCTTCTGCCCGGCCAGCTGCGTGCCACCAAGCATGAGGCTCTCGTGGGAACCGGGGGCTGCGCCGTCCGTCTGGGACAGGTCGCGCCCGCCGGGCGCAGCTGGATGCCCGCCGACGCCTGGGCGAGGGGGGCGCGCCCGGAGGCGGGCGTCATCCTGGGGGACTCGTCTCCCAGGAACAATGACGCTGAGGGAACGATCTGATGGGGGAGCGATCGGCACACCGGAGCCCGTCAGATGGGCACGGCGAGAACCGGCGAGGCGGAAGCGGCGCGCCCGGGAGGCGCCGTGAGCAAGGCAGCAGTCGCAGTAAGCGCGGTGGTCACCACGCGGGCGGCCGGGGGCGGGGGCGGCAGCCTTCCAGACAGCACGACCACGTCAACAGGCGCATCACCGCGCTCAGCGCGACGCCGATCGGACCCGGCGCGTCAGGTGGCCCTGGAGGTGCTCACCCGCGTTCGCCGCGATGACGCCTTCGCCAACCTCCTGCTGCCCGAGCTGTTGGAGACCGCCGACCTGGATCGGCGCGACGCCGGCTTCGCCACCGCCCTGACCTACGGGACCCTGCGGCTCCAGGGGCGCTACGACGCGATGATCGCCGCCTGCACGGACCGCCCTCTGGAGCGCATCGACCCGGCCGTGCTCGACATCCTGCGCCTGGGAGCCCACCAGCTCATGGGTATGAGAGTGGCCCAGCACGCCGCCGTCAGCACCACCGTGGACCTGGCCACCACCTCCTGCGGACGCGGCGCAGCCACCTTCGTCAACGCAGTCATGCGTCGGCTCAGCGGGAAGGATCTCGACTCCTGGATGGCTGACCTGCAGTCAGAACGCACCTGATGAGACGACCGCCCTGGCCCGCACCCAGTCACACCCGGAGTGGATCGTCAAGGCACTGCGCCAGGCCCTGGTCACCCACGGCCGCAGCAGCGATGAGCTGGAGGCGCTCCTGATCGCGGACAACACCGACCCCGAAGTGGCCCTGTGCGCCAGGCCGGGCCTCATCGCCCCGGAAGCGCTGGCCAAGGTTGCTCGCAAGGCGGACCGGGCACACGACGCTGAGCCGCGTCCCGGCAGGATCAGCCCCCTCGCCGTCGTCATGGTCGGAGGAGACCCGGGCAGGATCGAGGCGATCCGCGACTCCCGGGCAGGGGTTGAGGACGAGGGGAGCCAGCTGGTGGCGCTCATTGCGGCACATGCTCCTCTCGAGGGGCGCGACGAGCGCTGGCTCGACCTGTGCGCCGGGCCCGGTGGCAAGGCCGCCCTGCTCGCCGCGCGGGCCGCTCAGAAGGGCGCTCAGCTGCTGGCCAATGAGGTCAGCCCCCACCGGGCCGACCTGGTGCGCTCCGCCCTGCGCGCCATCGCGCAGGACGTGGTCCGGGTGCGATGCGGCGACGGACGCGACCTCGGCCGTGATGAGTCCGGCACCTACGATCGTGTCCTGGTCGACGCCCCCTGTACGGGCCTCGGGTCACTGCGTCGTCGCCCGGAGGCCCGTTGGCGCCGTGCGCCGGGCGACGTCACCGTCCTGGCCGAGCTTCAGCGGGAGCTGCTGGCCAGCGCCCTGCGTGCCGTGCGGCGCGGGGGAGTGGTGACCTATGTGACCTGCTCACCGCACGCTCTGGAGACGACCCTCGTGGTGCGGGACGTGACGCGACTTCTGGAGCGGGAGGGCCTGCGCACTGAGCCCCTGCACGCCGGGGACGTCGCCACCCGCCTGGCCCCGCAGCCACCGGCCGGATCCGACCGGGAGACGCTTCAGCTCTGGCCCCACCTCGACGGCACCGACGCCATGTTCTGCGCCTTGCTGCGCCGCACCAGCTGACTGACAACCACACCAGCGCATCACGAGGAGCACCCCGATGACGGCCATCCACCCCTCGATCCTCAACTGCGACATCGCCCATCTGGCCGACGAGCTCGACCGGGTCACAGGACACGATGGCGCCCCGGGCGCCGACGGGATCCACGTCGACGTCATGGACAACCACTTCGTGCCCAACCTGTCATGGGGGCTGCCGGTGGTCGAGGCGGTGCTCGCACATTCCTCACTGCCCGTGGACGCCCACCTCATGATCTGTGACGCCGACCGCTGGGCGCCGACCTACGCCGAGGCCGGCTGCCAGATCGTCACCCCCCACGCCGAGGCCACGACAGCACCTGTGCGTCTGGCGCGTGAGCTCCACCGACTCGGCGCCGGCGCGGGCATCGCCCTGAGGCCCGCCACACCTCTGGAGGCCGTCGCCGACGTACTGGGGGACTTCGACCTTCTCCTGCTCATGACCGTGGAGCCGGGCTTCGGCGGCCAGTCCTTCATCGAGTCGATGCTGCCCAAGATCCATCGCGCTCGCGAGCTGGTCGGCACCAGAGGACTCGACCTGCGAGTGCAGGTCGACGGCGGCATCACCTCCCAGACGATCGAGCGCGCCGCCGAGGCAGGCGCCGACGTCTTCGTCGCCGGGTCCGCGGTCTACCGGGCCGACGACGCCTTGGCCGCCATCTCAGAGCTGCGTGAGGCGGCCTCCTCGCACCGCCATCACGCTCACGGCGGCCACTGACGACACTGAGGGGCGCTGAAGGCGGCCACCATCAGTGCCCAGTCCCGTCAAAGGAGGTGCTCATGATGCAGGCGTGACAGCCGATGCGCAGAGGCACCCCACGCCATCAGCCTTGTGGGAAACCTCAAAGGCGTTCGAGGAGCGGGAGGCACCTTTGCGAGGCCCCCGTTATGCCGCTCCATTACTGGGGTCTCGACTGTTACACCAACGCAACTCTTGGTCTTTGTGAGGTTTCCACAAATGGAATGTGGTGCCTTGACCACGTAACGTCGTTACCCAGTGGATCTGCCCTTCAGCGATTGTAGGGAAGGTACGGACCCACCCCGCCGGCCCAAGGATGGCCCGCCGCCAGCCCGGCACCGTCCAGGTAAGGAGACTCTTGGTGACCCTCTCCCGTATCCTCATCGCCAACCGTGGCGAGATCGCACTGCGTATCGTGCGAACCGCCCGCGATCTCGGGGCGACGTCGATCCTTCCGTACACGCCCGAGGACCTCATGAGCCCCGCGGCGGAGCTCGCCGACGAGGCCTACGCACTACCTGAGGGGTCGTCCTACACCGATGCGGCAGCGCTCCTCGAGCTGGCCCGCACCACCGGTGCCGACGCCATCCACCCCGGTTACGGGTTCCTGTCCGAGGACGCTGACTTCGCCCGCTCCATCATCGAGGCCGGCATCACCTGGGTCGGCCCCTCGCCTGAGGCCATGGATGCCCTCGGGGACAAGATGAGTGCCCGGGCCACCGCCGAACAGGCCCGGGTCGCCCCGGTACCGGGCATCACCGACTCGGTCACCGACGCTGACACCGTGATCGACTTCGCCGCCGCCCACGGCTACCCGGTCGCTCTGAAGCGCACCGACGGCGGCGGAGGACGCGGTATCACCGTCCTGCACAACGACGACGAGGTCAGGACCACCCCTGCCTTCGAGTCGGCGGCACAGGGCGGTGGCACCCTCATCCTGGAGCGATTCGTCACGGCCGCGCGCCACGTCGAGACCCAGTGCGCCCGCGACTCCCACGGCGGATTCGCCGTCGTCTCCACCCGCGACTGCTCCCTGCAGCGACGTAATCAGAAGCTCCTCGAGGAGGCTCCCGCACCTTTCCTGCCCGAGGGCGTTCACGACCGGCTCGTCGAGGCCTCCCGTCGTCTTTTGGAGACGGTCGACTACGTCGGGGTGGCCACCTGCGAGTTCCTCCTGACCCCCGAGGGCAATGTGTGGTTCCTGGAGGTCAACCCCCGTCTCCAGGTGGAGCACTGCGTCACCGAGGAGGTCACTGGCACCGACCTGGTCGAGGTCCAGCTGCGCATCGCAGAGGGCGGTCGCCTCGGTAAGCTCAATGAGCCTCGCGGTCACAGCCTCGAGCTGCGCATCACCTGTGAGGACCCCTCCCGTGGCCTGGCCCCTCCACCGGCACCATCACTCGCCTGCGCTGGCCGGCCGGCCCCGGTATCCGTATCGAGTCCGGAGTCACCGAGGGTGATGTCGTCACCTCCCTGTTCGACCCGATGCTCGCCAAGATCATCGTCACCGGCGCCAGCCGGCAGCAGGCCATCGCCCGAGCCCGACGCGCCCTGCGAGAGACGGTCGTCGAAGGTGTCACCGTGTGCACCGCCCTGCACGCCGAGGTCCTGACCCGTCCCGACTTCACCGCACCCGACAAGGCCGGACAGCTGGCTGTGACCACGCGGTGGATCGAGAACGAGGTGCTGCCCGACCTCGATGACACCGCTGCGGCGTCGGAGGCCGACGGCTCCCCGGAGACGGTCGCCAATCCGCGTACCCGCTCCAGCTACGTCATCGAGCTCAACGGCCGCCGCATGCAGCTCACCCTGCCCGACGGGATCCTCGCACCCACCAACCCGGCGCGAGGCTTCAGCCCCCGCAGCAACCGGGCCCAGCCGCTGCGCAGCCGTTCCGGCGGGGGCCGCTCGCCCCGAGGCGCAGCCTCCGGCGACAACGGGGCCATCGCCGGTGAGCCCGGCGTCATCGCCGCCCCCATGCAGGCCATCGTCACCCGTATCTGTGTGGAACCGGGCCAGCAGGTCTGCCAGGGCGATCTGCTCGTGGTCCTGGAGTCCATGAAGATGGAGAACTACGTCCACGCACTCGGCGACGGCACCATCTCGGAGATCCCCGTCAGTGCAGGACGCACCGTCTCGGCCGGCGATGTCCTGGTGCGCCTGCACACCCCCGAGAACGACGCCGAGGAGGCCTGAACCGTGACCACCGATCCCATCACCGGCCCCGGAGCGCTGCCGAAGCACCGGGCCGGGGAACCACCATGGCCGACTCGGTCGCCACCACCGCCTTCCGCCAGCGCATCGCCCGCATCGACCGGGAGGCCGAGGAGCGTGCCGCCGCTCGCCAGCACGCCAAGGGCAAGCGCACCGCCCGCGAGCGCATCAACGACCTGCTCGACGACTCCACCTTCCTGGAGATCGGTCGCTACACCGGTTCCGGAGCCGGCGACAAGGCCCGCCCCTCGGGCGTCGTCACCGGCTTCGGTCAGATCGATGGCCGCCAGGTGGCCGTCTACTCGCAGGACTTCTCCGTCTCCGGCGGCGCCCTGGGCACCATTGAGGGGGACAAGATCGTCCGTCTCCTGGACGACGCCCTGCGCCTGCGCATCCCCGTCATCGGACTCATCGACTCCGGCGGCGCCAAGATCCAGGAGGGCGTGGGAGCCCTGCGCCAGTACGGGCGCATCTTCAACCGCACCTGCGCGGCCTCCGGACTGGTCCCGCAGATCAGCGTCATCCTGGGACCCTGCGCCGGCGGCGCCGTCTACAGCCCGGCCCTGACCGACTTCGTCATCGCCACCCGCCAGGCCTCCCACATGTTCGTCACCGGTCCCGACGTCGTACGCGCCACAACCGGTGAGCAGATCAGCGCCGAGGACCTCGGCGGCGCGAGGATCCACGGCTCGGTCTCCGGCGTCGTCCACTACGTGGCTGAGGACGAGGAGGACGCACTGGGGCAGGTCCGCAGCTTCCTGGCCTACCTGCCCTCCTCATCCGGGGTCAGCGCCCCCTGTACGCCTATGACGACACCGACGCCCAGGCCGACGCAGAGGCCGCCCGCGGCGTCGGCGAGATCGTCCCGGCCTCCACCCGCCAGGCCTATGACGTCGTCGAGGTTGTCTCTGCCGTTGTCGACCACGGCGAGCTCGTCCAGGTCCAGGAGGAGTTCGCCCCCAATGTCGTCGTCGGCTTCGCCTGCTTCGAGGGCCACCCGGTGGGGATCGTCGCCAACCAGCCGCTGGTGGACGCCGGCACCCTGGACGTCGACGCCTCCGAGAAGCTCGCCCGCTTCGTGCGCTTCTGCGACGCCTTCGGGCTGCCGGTGGTGACTTTCGTCGACGTTCCCGGCTACCGTCCCGGAGCCGAGCAGGAGCACGCCGGCATCATCCGCCGTGGCGCCAAGGTCATCAACGCCTACGCCACCGCCACCGTGCCGCTGGTGACGATCGTCCTGCGCAAGGCCTACGGCGGCGCCTACATCGTCATGGGTTCCAAGGCCATCGGTGCCGACCTCAACTTCTGCTGGCCGGGAGCCGAGATCGCCGTCCTGGGCGCTGCCGGCGCCGTCGGCATCATCCACCGTCGCGACCTGGCCAAGGTCCGCGACGAGCAGGGGGAGGAGGCCGCCGCCGCCGAGCACGAGCGGCTCGTGGCCGAGTACACCGACGCCGTCATCAACCCCGACAAGGCCGTGGCCATCGGTGAGATCGACGCCGTCATCGCCCCCGAGGACACCCGCAACGTCATCGTCGACTCGCTGGCCGCGCTGCGCGCCAAGAACGACGCCCGCCCCGAGTCCCCCAAGAAGCATGACAACATCCCCCTCTGAATCAGGCCACGAGTCCCACTGGCCGCTACGTTCCCCGTCGTCACCCGACCTCAGTTCCGGTAACCGTTCCGAGACCACCGACCACGCCGTCGCCACACCGAAGGACACCACGACCGTGCACACGAACTCGCAAGCCCCCAGCCCCGCGACCACCATCGCTGAGCGCCTGAGCGGAGGCGAGCCCCACATCATCACCTTCGAGGCCAGGCCACGCCCTGGCGCCAGACGCTGGCCGACCTGGTCTCCCTGGACCACGTCCTGGCCGATGACGTCGTGGCGATCGACCGGGCCGTGGCCGAGCGCCTGGCCCCCGTTTCCACCGATCTGCTCACCGTGACCCCGCGCGGCTCGCGGCTCCTGGACGACGAGGCCGCCCCGGTCGCGCCCCAGCACCGCACCACCGCCGACGGCGCCGACGTCTCCGTGCCCGGCATCCTCATGGCCCAGCACGCGACCCTGGCCTCCCTGGCCGGCGCCGGCATCGACCCGACCGCCCACGCCCCGGTGGGCGCCATCGGTCACTCCCAGGGCGTTCTGGGTGTCAGCCTGCTTCAGGCCGTGCAGGCCGGTGAGCGCGAGAGCGTCATCGAGGTTCACGCCATCGCCCGCCTCATCGGCGCCGCGGCCACCCGCACCACCCGTCGCCTCGACCTGGGCACGGTGGGGGAGTCCACCCCCATGCTCTCGGTCCGCGGTGTCACCCGCAGCGTGCTCGACGCCGTCCTGTCCCGGGTCCCCGGCTCGGAGCGGATCTCCGTGGGCGTGACCAACGGCCGTCAGGCGCACATCCTCTCGGGGCGCCCGGCCGATCTCGAGGGCGTCGTCACCGCGCTGGAGGCGGCCGCCGCCCGCAGCGCCAAGGCCCGTAGGGCGACCGCCGCCGCGGCGGTGCCGTCCTGGCCCCGGTCACCGAGTTCCTCGCCACCTCGGTCCCCTTCCACACCCCGTTGCTCGCCGGTGCCGTCGATGACGTCGCCGTCTGGGCGGCCACCTGCGGCCTCAACGAGAAGCTCGCCCGCGAGCTGGCCACCGCCGTGCTCATCGACCCGGTCGACTGGCCCGGCCTGGTCACCGAGGCCCTCGGGATCGGATCGGCCGCCCCGGTGCGCACCGTCCTGGACCTGGGACCGGGCAACGTCCTGGTCCGTCTCACCGAGGGCGTCGTGGCCGGTACCGGAACCACCGTCGTGCCCGCAGGGGACCGCCAAGGCCATTGACGACCTCGACCGCGCCGGCGCAGCCCCCACCCCAGTGTCGACCGCTCCCGCTTCGCCCCGCGCATCACTCGCCTGCCCGACGGCCGCCTCACCCTGGACACCGCCTTCACCCGCCTGACCGGGCGCAGCGCGGTGCTCCTGGCGGGAATGACACCCACCACCGTGGATCCCGCCATCGTGGCGGCCGCCGCCAACGCCGGCTACTGGGCCGAGCTCGCCGGTGGGGGCCAGACCACCCCCGCCGTCCTGACTGAGAACCTCGAGGGCCTGGAGAAGGCGCTCGAGCCCGGGCGCACCGCGGCCTTCAACGCCATGTTCATGGACCGCTACCTGTGGAACCTGCACCTGGGGACCCAGCGTCTGCTGTCCAAGGCCCGTGCCGGGGGCGCCCCCATTGACGGCATCACCATCTCCGCAGGGATCCCCGAGCTCGAGGAGGCCACCGCCCTGCTCGAGCGCCTCCACGCCGAGGGCTTCCCCTACATCGCCTTCAAGCCCGGCACCGTGGACCAGATCCGTCAGGTCCTGGCCATTGCTCGGGCCGTGCCCGACAGCCCCGTCATCATCCAGATCGAGGACGGGCACGCCGGTGGCCACCACTCGTGGGAGGACCTGGACACCATGCTCCTGGCCACCTACGACGCCATCCGTGCCGTGACCAACGTGGTGCTCGTCGTCGGAGGCGGAATCGGTACGCCCACCCGTGCGGCCGACTACCTCACCGGCCGCTGGGCCGAGGCCTACGGAACGGCCGCCGCCCCCGTCGACGGCGTCATGATCGGCACCGCCGCCATGACCTGCCTGGAGGCCAAGACCAACGACGACGTCAAGCAGCTCCTCGTCGACACCCCCGGGATCCCCGAGGACTCCGGGGTCGAGGGCGGCTGGGTGGCCTCCGGGGAGTCCATCGGCGGCATGACCTCCGGGCTGTCCCACCTGCGTGCCGACCTCTACGAGATCGACAACTCCTCGGCCCGGGCCTCCCGCCTCATCCAGGAGCTCGCCGGTGACGAGGCCGCCATGGCCGCACGCCGCCAGGAGATGATCGACGCCCTGGCCAAGACCGCCAAGCCCTACTTCGGCGACGTCGAGGAGATGACCTACCTTCAGTGGGCCACCCGCTACGCCGAGCTGTGCGTGGCCCCACGAGGGTCGCTCCGCCACCCGCGCCGACTGGGCCGATGAGGGCTGGTACGACCGCTTCATCGACCTGCTGCACCGCATCGAGGCCCGCCTGAGCCAGGCCGACCACGGCGAGATCCCCACGCTCTTCGCCGACTACGACGCCGTCATCGACTCCGACGCCGCCCTGGCCGCCCTGGCCGAGCGCTACCCGTCGGCCGCCTCCACTCTGGTGGAGCCCGTCGACGCCGCCTGGTTCGTCGACCTGTGCCGCAAGCACCCCAAGCCCGTGCCCTTCGTGCCCGTGGTCGACGCCGACATCCTGCGCTGGTGGGGCACCGACTCCCTGTGGCAGTCCCAGGACCCGCGCTACACCGCCGACCAGGTGCGCATCATCCCCGGTCCCGTCGCCGTGGCCGGCATCACCACCATCAACGAGCCGATTGGCGAGCTGCTGGGCCGCTTCGAGACCGCCGCCGTCGAGGCCCTCCAGGAGGCCGGCACGGGCGAGCAGGAGGCCGCCGGCCGTCTGGGCGCCGCCCCCGCCGTGGCCGACGGCGTCCTGGCAGCCCCCGTGGCCGACGCCAAGGAGCTCGTCCAGGTGGCCCCCCACGTCCTGTGGAACGGCCACCTGACGGTCAACCCGGCCACCGTCCTGGATGACGACGCCTACAACGTCGTCGCCCGCCCGGACGTGGCCGAGGACGCCTACGACCTTGACATCCGCCTCGACACCCACTGGGACGGCACTCCCGGCGGAGACAAGATCCACGCCGTGCGCCGCCTCGTGGTGCCGCTGCGACTGGCCCGCGCCTGGGACGGCGCCGCCCCGTTGGTCGACCCCGAGCGCATCAGCGAGACGATGAATGACCTGCTGCGGGCCACCGCCGGCGTGGGGGCCGTGTCCATCACGGGTGACGACGTCGACCACCTGCCCGAGGTCCGCCCCGGGCAGGCCGGTGCCACGGACGTCCTGGGGCGTCCCACCACCCAGCCCTTCTCGGCACCATCCACGGCTCCTTCCACCCTGGCGAGCACCCTGGGCCACGACCACGCCTCAGTGACGGCCGATGCCCTACCGGCGGACCTGTCTGCCGCTCCCTTCGTGCCCGACGCCCTACTCGGCCCCTGCTGGCCTGTGGTCTACGCCGCCCTGGGCAGCGTTGTCGAGGACGGCATGCCGCTCATCGAGGGCCTGCTCGGCGCCGTCCACCTGGACCACACCATCGACCTGCACCTCACCCTCCACCAGCTCCAGGAGGCAGCGGCCACGACCAGCCCCACCATCAACGTCACCGGCTGGGTCGCGGCGCTGGAGGAGTCCAGTGCCGGTCGCGTCGTCGACGTGCGCCTGGAGCTGACCGACGCCGGCGACGGCACCGTAGTGGCGCTCATGCGTGAGCGCTTCGCCATCCGCGGTCGCGCCTCCGGCAACGCCGTGCCCAGCGCCCCTGAGCTCGCCGGCGGCACCGGCCGCGAGACGGCCCCGGCCGCTCGCCGCATCCTGCGCCGCGCCACCGTTACCGCGCCTGCGGACATGACGGCCTTCGCCCGGGTCACCGGTGACTTCAACCCGATCCACACCTCCTACAACGCCGCCCGCGTGGCCGGTATGGAGGCCCCGCTCGTCCACGGCATGTGGCTGTCGGCCACCGCCCAGCAGGTGGCGGCCTCCACCGCGGTCGACGGCTCGCGCCACGTCCTCGCCGGCTGGACCTACGTCATGACCGGTCCGGTGGAGCTGAGCGACGACGTCGAGATCACCGTGGAGCGCACCGGCCTGGTGGTCGGCGGCGGCTACGTCCTGGAGGTCGTCTGCCGCATCAACGGCGAGGTCGTCTCCCGCGGCACCGCCGTGACGACGCCCGAGCCCACCGCCTACGTCTACCCCGGCCAGGGCATCCAGGCTCCCCGGCATGGGCCTGGACGAGATGAACTCCTCCAAGGCCGCACGGGAGATCTGGGAGCGGGCCGATGCCCACACCCGCGCCGAGCTGGGCTTCTCCGTCATCAACCTGGTGCGCGACAACCCCACTGAGATGACCGCCCGAGGCGTCACCTACCGCCACCCCGAGGGTCTGCTCAACCTCACCCAGTTCACCCAGGTGGCCCTGGCCACCGTGGCCATGGCGACCACTGCGCGCCTGGCCGAGGCCGGTGCCCTCGTGGACGGCGCCGCCTTCGCCGGCCACTCCCTGGGCGAGTACACGGCGCTGAGTGCCTACGGGCGCGTCATGCCCGTGGAGACGACCATCTCCATCGTCTTCCAGCGCGGCTCCACCATGCACTCGCTGGTGCCCCGTGACGCCGACGGCGCCTCGAACTACCGCATGGGCGCCCTGCGCCCCAACCAGGCGGGGATCAAGGCCGACGAGGTCGAGGCCTACGTGCAGTCGATCTCCCAGGAGACCGGCGAGTTCCTCCAGATCGTCAACCACAACCTGGCCGGCGTCCAGTACGCCGTGGCCGGCACGATCAAGGGCCTGGACGCCCTGGCCGCCGACGCCCGCGCCAAGGCCAAGGCCCGTGGCGGCAAGAACCCCTTCATGTTCGTGCCCGGCATTGATGTGCCGTTCCACTCCGAGGTGCTGCGCCCCGGCGTGCCGGAGTTCCGTGGCCGCCTGCTCGAGCTCGTCCCTGACGACCTCGACGTCGAGCGCCTGGTGGGCCACTACGTGCCCAACCTCGTGGCTCGGCCCTTCGCCCTGACCCAGGACTTCGCCCGCTCGATCCTTGAGGTCGTGCCCTCGGAGCCCGTCGAGGAGATCGTGGCCGACTGGGACTCCTGGGTGAAGCGCCCCACGGAGCTGGCCCGCGTCCTGCTCGTCGAGCTCCTGGCCTGGCAGTTCGCCTCCCCGGTGCGCTGGATCGAGACCCAGGAGGTCCTGCTGTCCTCCCCGAGCGAGGGCGGCCTGGGGATCGAGCACATCGTCGAGGTGGGCCTGGCCAATTCCCCCACCTTGGCGAACCTGGCCACCAACACGCTACAGACTGCCCCAGCACGCCGGGCGTCACGTCACCGTGCACAACGCTCGCCGCGACGAGGCCCGGGTCCTGGCCACCGACACCGATCCGGCCGTCGAGCTCACCGAGCCGAACTTCGATGTTCCGGCCGCCGAGGAGCCGGCTGCTGAGGCCGCTGCTCCCGCGCAGGCCGCTACGGCCGAGCAGACCCCGGCTCCCGCAGCCGAGGCCGCGCCCGTTTCGGCGGCTCCGGCCGCAGGCGGACCGGTGGACGACCTTCCCTTCGGGGCGACCGACGCCCTGACGGTGCTCCTGGCCCATGCCTCGCGCATCCGTCCCGAGCAGATCGGAGCCACTGACACCACCGAGACGCTCACCAACGGAGTCTCCTCGCGCCGTAACCAGCTCCTCATGGACCTGGGCACTGAGCTCGAGCTCGCCTCCATCGACGGCGCCGCCGACGCCGACATGACGGCCCTGGCCGCCACGGTCGCCAAGGGCGCCCTGGGCTGCAAGGCCTTCGGCCCCGTCCTCACAGAGGCGATCCGAGTGGGGCTGGGCCGCCTTCTGGGCCCCTCCGGCGTGCGCGCCTCCCGCATCGCCGACCGCGTCACCGGCACCTGGGGCCTGGGGCAGGGGTGGGTCTCCCACGTGACCGCCGCTCTGTTCCTGGGCACCCGGGAGGGCGCATCGATGCGCGGCGAGGACCTGGCCTCCCTGGGGTCCTCGGCCCCGTTGACCAGCGCGAGCGCCGTGGACACCCCTCATCGACCCGCCGTCCAGGCTGTTGCCGCGGACCATGGCGTGACCGTCGCCAAGCCGAGTGCCGGCGGCGCCGGAGGCGCCGTGGTCGACTCCGCGGCCCTGGACGCCTCGCCCAGAGCGTCACCGGTGATGAGGGCGTCCTGGCCACCACGGCCCGCACCCTCCTGGACGCCCTGGGCCTGACCGAGAAGGTTACTGTCCCGGCTGATGCCGATGATGAGGGCCTCCCTGTACCCGGGCTGCCCTGGCGGCCCTGGACGCCGAGCTCGGCGCCGGATGGGTCACGTCCGTCACCCCGGCCTTCGCCCCAGAGCGCGCCGTCCTCATCGACGACCGCTGGGCCACGGCCCGTGAGGACGTTGCCCGCCTCGGCTCCGGCGAGACCGACCTGGACGCCTCCCGCCGGCTCCTGGCCCCCGAACGCTTCGTGGGCCTGGGGCAGGCGGTGGCTGATCACGCCACCTGGTGGGCCAAGCAGGTCAAGAACTCCGATCTGGCAGACGGCGCCGAGCGCGCCGCCATCCTGACCGGGATCGCCCAGGCCGCGCCGAAGGCCCCCCAGGCCGGCGATCCCACGGTGCGCTGGTCCGAGGACGTCGCCGTCGTCACCGGTGTGGCCCCCGGCTCCATCGCGGCGGCCGTCGTCGGAGAGCTGCTGGCCGGTGGCGCCACCGTGGTGGCCACCAGCTCGCGCCTGACCCACGAGCGCCCTCGAGTTCGCCACCACCCTGTACCGCGAGCACGCCGCGGCCGGCCAGGCTGTGGATGGTTCCCGCGAACCCTGTCCTCCTACCGGGACGTCGACGCGCTGGCCGAGTGGATCGGCAACGACCAGGTGGTCACCTCCGGTGGCTCCACCAAGGTCGTCAAGGAGGCACTGGTTCCCACCCTCCTGTTCCCCTTCGCCGCGCCGCGAGTCTCGGGCACACTGGCAGACGCCGGCCCCGCGGCCGAGTCCCAGACCCGCCTGCTGCTGTGGTCGGTGGAGCGCACCATCGCCGCCCTGAGTGCCATCGGCACCGACACCCACGTCGACCACCGTCTGCACGTGGTGCTGCCCGGCTCCCCGAACCGGGGCACCTTCGGCGGTGACGGCGCCTACGGCGAGGTCAAGTCCGCTCTGGACGCGATCGTCAACCGCTGGTCGTCGGAGCGGGCCTGGGCCCAGCGCGTCACTCTGGCCCACCCCCGTATCGGCTGGGTCAAGGGCACCGGCCTCATGGGCGGTAACGACCCGCTCGTCGCCGCCGTCGAGGCCGCCGGGGTGCGCACCTGGACCACGGAGGAGATCGCCTCCGAGCTCACCGACCTGTGCACCTCCGAGGTGCGCACCCGGGCGGCCCGGACTCCTGTGAACGCCGACTCACCGGGGGACTGGGCGACGACATCGACCTGGTGGCCCTGCGTGAGAACGCCGCTGCACAGGCCGCCGCGCCCACCGAGGAGACCGAGGCCCCTGCCGTCATCAAGGCCCCTGCCCACCCCGGTGGTGCCGACTCAGCCCACCGCCCCCCAGTGGGGCGAGGTGAGCGCCGACCCCGACGACCTGGTGGTCATCATCTCCACCGGAGAGGTCTCCACCTGGGGGATCGGGCCGTACGCGCCGCGAGGCCGAGCTGGGCATGAGCGGCGGGGAGGACGTCGATCTGACCGCCGCCGGCGTCCTCGAGCTCGCTTTGGGGCATGGGGCTGCTCACCTGGCAGGACAGCCCCAAGGCCGGCTGGTACGACACCGACGGGGAGATGGTCGAGGAGTCCGACATCCTGAGCGCTACCGCGACGAGGTCGTGGCCCGCTGCGGTATCCGCGAGTTCGTCGACGACGGCGTCATCGCGCCGATCGCCGACGAGGAGGTCACCGTCTCACCTCGACCGCGACATCACCCCTGTCGGTTCCCGACGAGGCTACGGCACGCACCATCGAGGCCTCTGACCCCGAGCACACCCTCGTGGTCCCCGACGCCGAGACCGGGGAGTGGACCGTCACCCGACTGGCCGGCTCACTGGCCTGGTGCCGCGCCGCGCCGCGCTGTCGCGCACGGTCGGCGGCCAGTCTCGCGTGACTTCGACCCGGAGCGCTGGGGCATCCCCGCCTCGATGACCCAGGGCATGGACCCGATCGCCCTCATGGAACCTGGTCACCGCCGTCGACGCCTTCCTGTCGGCCGGCTTCACCCCGGCCGAGCTCCTCAAGGCCGTCCATCCCCTCCGACGTGGCCTCACACAGGGCACCGGGTTCGGCGGCATGGAGTCGATGCGCAAGATGTTCGTCGGCCGGTTCCTGGGGAGGAGCGTCCCAGCGACATCCTCCAGGAGGCCCTGCCCAATGTCGTGGCCGCCCACGTCATGCAGTCCTACATCGGCGGCTACGGCGCCATGGTCCAGCCGGTGAGCGCCTGCGCGACCGCGGCCGTCTCCATCGAGGAGGGCTGGGACAAGATCGCCCTGGGCAAGGCCGACGTCGTCGTGGCCGGGCGCCATCGACGACATCTCGATCGAGTCCGTCGTCGGCTTCGGCAACATGAACGCCACCGCGGAGGCCGCGGCCATGCGCGCGCAAGGGCATCTCCGACCGCCACTTCGCGCGCCAACGACCGCCGCCGCGGCGCGATTCGTGGAGGCCGAGGCGGCGGCACGGTGATCCTGGCCCGTGGCTCGGTGGCGGCCCGCATGGGGCCTGCCGGTGGCCGGGTGGTCGGTTTCGTCTCCTCCTACGCCGACGGCGCCCACACCTCGATCCCAGCACCGGCCTGGGCGCCCCGGGCGCCGGCCGCGGCGGGCGCAGCTCGCGCCTCGGCCAAGGCCCTGGCGGCCCTGGGCGTGAGGCCGACGACATCGCACTGGTCTCCAAGCACGATACCTCCACCGGTGCCAACGAGCCCTAACGAGTCCGGAGCTGCACACGCGTCTGGCGCGCGCACTGGGGACGCCCGAGGGCAACTCGCTGGTGGCGGTCTCGCAGAAGACCATCACTGGTCACGCCAGGGGCGGTGCCGCCGTCTTCCAGGTCGCGGGTCTGACCGAGATCCCGCCTCCGGCGTGGCTCCCCGGTAACGCCTCCCTGGACGTCGTCGACGCCCCCCTGGCCAAGGACGCCTTCTGGGTGTGGCCGCGCAGGCCCATCCGTCTGGCCGGCCGTGGCGGCCAGGACGGGCGCGTCCCCGGTGCCGGCCCGGTGCGAGCCGGTCTGCTGACCTCGCTGGGCTTCGGTCACGTCTCCGGGTCTCATCGCGATCGTCCACCCCGGCGCCTTCGAGGCAGCCCTGCGTCAGGCCGAGGGCCAGGAGGCGGTTGACGCCTGGCTGGCCTCCGCCAACGCCCGCCTGGCCGCTGGGACCAGGCGCCGCCGCGCCGGCATGATCGGCCGGGCCCCGCTGTTCGAGCAGGTCCAGGGCCGGCGCCTGGGGGAGGAGTCCAAGCAGCGCGACCCGCATGAGGTCGAGGCCGCCATGCTGCTCGACCCCGAGGCCCGCCTGGGCTCCGACGGCGTCTACCACGCAGGGGAGACCATCGCCTGACGCCGAGCCGATTTCGGCCTGCCGCCCTACAGGGGCCGTTGCCCCCTCCACCACGCAGCCTCAGCGGAGGGGGCGACGGTACACCTCCTGTGGGAGACGCTCCAGGGTGTCCTTGTCAGCTCCACCCGGCCCGAGAACATCGAGGCCATTCGGCTCGTCGCCGAGCCCGACGACGCTGGCGAACCTGGCATGGGATCCGAACGATGAGCGAGCCCCGACCGCCGACGCGGCGCTCGGCACCGATGTCGACCTCGTCCACATTCTGTCGCTGGTCCACGAGCTGACGATCCCGGGCACCGGCTTCGCAGCACGTGCCTCGCGGCCGGCGGGCTGCGCGTGGTGTGGAGCCGACGAGACCGAATCCCTTCAGGTGGGGCGCCTTGCCGCTCGGTTGGCCGCAAGGAGGCCGTCATCAAAGCCTGGTCCGAGGCCGTCAACTGCCGCAAGATCGAGCTCGTCTTGGACCGGCCGGGATGGTGCTCCCTGTGCCTGACCGGGGAGGTCAATTCCGTCGTCGCTCCCTCTCGGACAGGGAGCTGCGGACGCGATCTGCTGGCCCATGTCGCTGAGTCCGACGGCGACTGGGCCATCGCCGTCGGACTCCAGCTGCTCCGCTCAGTAGCTGGCTGGCTCCGCCTCGGGCTCCCGGCCTGCCCGTTCGTCGATGAAGAGGGCCGCGAGCCCTTCGGACTGCCGCGCCAGGAGAGCGACGTCCGCGCCGACGAGGATGAAGTCGACGCCCTGATCGAGGTAGCCGTGGGCGAGCGCCGGGTCGAAGGCGTTGATACCGACCTTCTTCCCTGCTTCCTGCCCGGCGGCGATCGCCCGCTGGACGGTGTCCACGACCTCCGGGTGGCCCTGCTGCCCGATGAGGCCCATCGAGGCGGCGAGGTCCGAGGGACCGATGAAGATCCCGTCGACACCCGGCGTCGCTGCGATCGCTTTGGCGTCCTTAACGGCTTTGGCGGACTCAATCTGGACGAACAGTGATACGAGCTCGTCATCAGCCCGCTGCAGGTACCGTTCGACCCGGTTCCACCGTGCGCCGCGAGCGAGGGCGGAGCCGACGCCCCGGACGCCCTCGGGCGGGTAGCGGGTCGCTCGCACTGCCTCGGCCGCGGCCTCGGCGGTGTCGACCATGGGCACGAGGAGGTTCTGCGCGCCCAGGTCGAGGGTACTGCTTGATAAGGACCCGGTCGTTGAACGGGACTCGTACCACCGGCGTTGCCGGGTAGGGCGGCCACCGCCCGGAGCTGTTCCTGGATCGAGGCGAGCGAGAGCGGCGCGTGCTCGCCGTCGATGAGGAGCCAGTCCCAGGCCGCTGCCAGCGCAGATCTCGGCGGCCGTCGTAGAGCCCGAACAGACCCACATTCCCACCTGGGCACGCTCGGCGTTGGCGAGCCGCTGCGCGAAGGTGGGGGGCAGGATCACAGGAAGCGGCATGAGATCGTCCCCATATCTCCGTAGTCGCAGAATACGGCATCCCCGCGCTCCACCCACATCGGGCGAGTGAAGGACCCAGCGAGGATGATTTCGCCGGCCTCGAGCCTCTGGCCGTGTTGGTGGAGCTTGTTGGCGAGCCAAGCGACCCCGGTACCGGGGTGGTTGAGCACCCCAGCGGCCAGGCCCGTCTCCTCGATTGTCTCGTTGCGGTACAGCAACGCGCCGACGCGGCGAAGGTCTACCGCGTGCGGAGGCGTCGGGTTGCCTCCCAGCACCATCGCACCGTAGGCCGCGTTGTCCGAGATCGTGTCGACGATCGTTCGGCCCTCAAGCTCGACGTGGAGTTGAGGACCTCGAGGGCCGGCGTCACGTACTCCGTCGCCCGCATGACGTCGAAGAGTGTGCAGTTCGGTCCCTCGAGGGCGTCCTTGAGGACGAAGGCCAGCTCGACCTCGATGCGGACGTTCGCGAAGGAGTCGAAGTCGAGGACCGCGCCGGTCTGGACGACCGTGTCCTCGAACATCACGCCGTAGTCGGGCTCAGTAATGCCGGTCGCGGCCTGCATCGCCTTGGACGTAAGCCCGATCTTGCGGCCGACGATCCGGTGACCCGCGGCCAGGCGCTGCTCCTTCCAGACGTTCTGGATGGCGTAGGAGTCCTCGACGTTGGCCTCGGGGTAGCGTGCCGTGATCCTCGGGATGAGAACGTGGGTGCGCTCGGCCTCCGCGAGCTCCGCGGCGAGCGAGTCGATCTGATACTGGGTGAGCATGTTGAGCCTCCTCCTGCAGGTTCAGGCTAGTCGGTGAGGTCGAAGACGCCGTCGAAGAACTCAGCGATCTCGGCCGTCCCGGTTAGCGGTTGGATGTCCGCCACGTACTGGTCGGGCCGGACGACAACGATCGCGCCATCCTCACTGATCCCACGGGCGCCGAAGATCGAGTCGCCGGGCACGGCGGACCAAACCTGGTTCCAGTCCTCGACCTGGAACGGGCCGTTCTTCGGACGGAAGCCCGCGGGCACGTCCGTGATGTCGTAGGAGCGGTGCGGCTGGCGATAGATGACCTTGGCATCGAAGAGCGTGTTGAGGTCGTCGCCAGGGCGGGTGTGGCGTACCGCCGGGGGAGTCAGGGGCCTCCACCCACCAGCGCGCGAAGTCAGTCACGGGGCCGTCCTCGCCAGGAGCAGCGGCATCGGCGAAGACGTAGACGCGCCAGCGGCCGTCGGCCTCGTGCTGGTGGCCGATGTGTAGAGGCACGGCGTCGCAGCGACGCACGGCCTCGTAGGACTTGAACCGCTTGCCGAGTGGGTAGCCCGTGGCAAGCTCCTGCCGGGCGCGGCCTGAGATGATCATCGAAGGCTTGTACTCCGTCATGAAGCCAGCCGGGAACTCAGCGGTGCGGACATAGAAGTCCTCGATACACTCGTCGTCCGGGGTGTTGCCGGCCATGCGGCCGGACCACGACAGGTCAAAGTCGATGAGGTCCTGGGCGATCTGCTGACGCTCGGCGTTGTAGGTACGCAGGAGCTTGTGCGAGGAGTAGCCGCGAGCACCTGGGCGAGCTTCACCCGATGTTCCAGGAGTCCTGCATGGACACGTTCATGCCCTGGCCGGCTTTTTGCGGAATGCGTGTGGCAGGCGTCGCCGCAGATGAAGACACGGGCCTCGCGGTCCATGTCCGGGTCGAGCCCAACCTCGTCGAAACGGTCGGTAACGCGATGGCCCACTTCATAGACGCTCCACCAGGCGACCTCTTTCGGGACGATCCGGTAAGGCGCAACAATGGCGTTCAGCCGGCGGACGATCTCCTCGAGTGGGGTCTTGCGGACCTCGTGGTCGTCGTTCTCGGAACCCGGCCGAGGTCGACATAGCTCCGGAACAGGTAGCCGCCCTCACGCGGGATGTGGAGGATATGGCCCTGGTTGGAGGTGATGATGCACTTGGTGCGGATGTCCGGGAAGTCGGTGTCGGCGACCATGTCCACCACGCCCCAGGCATGGTAGGAGATCTTGCCTTGGTGCGTGGCGCCGATGGCCTTGCGCACGCCCGAATGGGCGCCGTCACCGCCGACGACGTATTTTTGTGCGGACCGTAAGCTCCTCGCCTCGTGCTCGCCCTGTGCTGCGGCGCAGACGCACCTCGACGGGGTACTCGCCCTCGCCGATGGTGAGGTCGACGAACTCGTAACCGTAGTAGGGGGCATTGCGGGAGGGTTGGCGGCCCATGAACTCGCGGAAGTAGTCGAGGACGCGCGCCTGGTTGACGATCAGGTGGGGGAACTCCGAGATACCCTGAGGGTCGTCGTCGGTGACGCGGCTGCGCACAATGTGCTCCGGGGCCAACGGGTCCGGGGTCCAAAAGGCCGTCTCGGTGATGCGGTAGGCCTCGTCAATGATCTCGTTGGCGAACCCGAACGCCGCGAAGGTCTCGACCGACCGGGCCTGGATACCGTCAGCGTGACCGAGTTCGAGGCGTCCGCCCCGCTTCTCGATGAGGCAAGTCGTGATCTCGGGAAAGACTGACAGCTGGGCTGCGGCAACGATCCCGGCTGGGCCCGAGCCGACAATGAGAACATCCATGGTCTCGGGCAGATTGGGGGAGCGGTCGATGCCGATGCCAGCGGCGGGCTTGATACGGGGATTCTCGGAGACGTAGCCGTGGTGGTTGAACTGCATGGTCATTCCTTATTCGGTTGCTGGTCGTCACCCTTGACGAGGTAACCGCGGCCCGGTCGGGCCGGGTGCTCACTCCGTCGTGAACGCCTCGGGTAGGTGGTTCTTCAGCAGAGGCGAGTTTGTGCTCGCGTGCGTAGTGCTCGATCTCGTCGGTCGGCGCACCGTCCCGGATGAGGTCGATGAGGTGATCGTGCTGAGCGATCGAGACGCTCGAGGTCCGGGGGCTGAAGCCAAGACCCGAGCGGCGGATCATGTTGACTCGCTCGGCCTCGGTCCTCATGATCCCGAGGATCCGCTCATTGCGGCAGGCCGAGGTGAGTACCGTGTGGAAGCGGCCGTTGAGGCCCCGGTAAACACTGGAGTCGAAGCCTTGCTCGAGGAGCATGCGCATCTCGTCGTTGATCGCGGTCGCTTCCTCGAGGTCGGAGCGGGTGAGCCGTGGTGCCGACAGCGCCGTGGCCATCCCTCAGGAGAGCGAGGGACCCATGGAGTCCTGGTAGGCAGACAGGTCCACGCCAGAGACCTGAGCACCAATGTTGTGCCGGTACTCCACGAGCCCCTCGGACTGGAGCCGCCGGACGGCCTCACGGACGGGGACGACGGAGACGCCGTGCTCCTTGGCGAGGACCGTGAGGACGAGCCGATAACCGGCCGTGTAGCGGCCATCGAGGATCCGGGACCGCAGTTCGTCGTAGACGAGTCGGGACTTCGAAGCGGACGGAGTCCTCAAGAATCCTCCTGAGTTGATGACGGGGCTGCCCACTGCGGCGGACCGCGCCTGGCGGGCGGACTCGCACAGTGTAGGGGCAGCGCCCGTCACCATCGTCAACACCCGCTCAGAATCCGGCGCCGCGCTCGAAGGTCGCCTCGGTCGCGTGGTGGGTGCGCGCGACCTCGTCGATCCTAGCGTTGAGCTCGGCGTCTGCGGCGGCCGAGAGGTCGCGGCCGGTGCGGTCCTTGAGAAGAACGGTGGCCATGAGACCGAGAACGGTGACGACGCACAGGTAGCTGGCGACCGCCATTGAGGTGTGGAACTGGGCTTGGAGAGCCGTGGCAATGAACGGAGCAAAGGCGCCGCCGAGGATCGCACCGAAGGCATTGGCGAGGCCCGCGCCCGAGTAGCGGATACGGGCCGGGAACATCTCGGCGAAGAGCGCGGCCTGAGGGCCGTAGGTCATACCGAGCGGGATCGTAAGGACGACCATGCCCAGGCCAATGAGAATGTAGGACTCGGTGTCGATGAGCTTGAAGGTGATGAAAATCCAGACCACCTGGATGAGGAACCCGATGAGGTAGACCTTCTTGCGCCCGATCCTATCGGAGAGCATGGCTGAGCCGAGGGTCGTGCCGACCCAGCACAGCGCGGCGAGCGAGACCAGGTGAAGGATGTTCTCGCGGACGAGGCCGAGGTCGTTTGTCGTGTAGGACAGGATGTAGCCGCCAGTGATCATGTAGCCGGCGACACCGTTGCCAGCGAAGATGATCATGCCTTGGAGGAGCGGCCGCCACGAGGTGCGGAACATGTCGACAAGCGGGAGACGAACCTGCTCGTCGGCGTCGGCGAGCTCGTCCATGACGGGTGACTCAGAGACCCCGAGACGGATAATCATGCCGATGACAACAAGCATGACCGATAGGAGGAACGGGATGCGCCAGCCCCAGCTGGTGAACTGTTCCTCGGTGGTGAAGCCGTCGACGATCGCGAGTGCGAGGGTCGCCAGGAGCATCCCGAGAGGGACGCCGATCTGAGGGAAGCCGCCGAAGAGGCCGCGCTTGTGGGCGGGGGCGTGTTCGACAGCCATGAGGGGCCGCGCCGCCCCACTCGCCGCCGGCCGCGAACCCCTGGACGATCCGCAGAGAAATAAGGAGGATCGGGGCCCACGCCGATGGCAGAGTAGGTCGGCAGGATGCCGATGAGAAAGGTCGCCACGCCCATGAGGATGAGCGTGAGAACGAGCATGGACTTGCAGCCGAGCCGGTCGCCGAAGTAAATCCGGCGACGGCCGCGCCGAGCGGCCGGAAGAAGAAAGAGATTCCGACGGTTGCGAAGGAGATAAGGCGGTTGGCGGCGGCGCCCGCGTCCTCAACGAAGGGTTGAAGAACAACGGCGCGAGGATGATGGCGGCCGCATTGGCGTAAATGAAGAAGTCATACCACTCGACTGCAGTGCCAACGAGAGTGCCGAGGGCAACCCTGCGGTCCTCCGGCTCCTTATGGTCGAGAATGATGCCCTGTGGAGCTCCGGAAGCGCCGGTGAGGTGCGAGGCGGTACCTGCCATCAGACCTGACCCCCGACCTTGAATCCTGCCTCGGTGTCGCCCTTGCGCGTGTACGAGAAACCGTCAGCGCCGATAGTGACATCCATCTCCTTGACCTCAGTGCGCTCGATGACGGGCTGCGGGTTCCCATCGAGGTCGAGCACGAGGGAAGCGTCGGTGTACCACGAGGGCACACCCGGGTTGCCCCACCAGTCGCGGCGCTGGTTGTCGTGGACATCCCAGACGACTTCCGGGTTGTCCGGGTCGCCGGTGTAGTAGTCCTGCGTGTAGATCTCGACGCGGTGGCCGTCGGGGTCGCGCAGGTAGAGGTAAAGATGCGTTGGAGACGCCGTGGCGGCCCGGGCCGCGCTCAATGTGGTCGGACATCCGCAGGGCGCCGAGTTTGTCGCAGATGTACAAAATGTTGTGTTTCTCGTGGGTCGAGAATGCGATGTGGTGCATGCGCGGGCCGTTGCCACCGGTCATCGCGGTGTCGTGGACCGTGTGCTTGCGTGTCATCCAGGCGGCGTAAACGACGCCGTCGTCGCCCTTGATCGATTCGGTGGTCTTGAAACCGAGGTCGTTGAGGTATGCGGTGCCTTTGACGACGTCGGGGTAGACCTGATTGAAGTGGTCAAGGCGGACAAGCGCGCCTGCGCCTTGGAGCTCGTAGTTCCAGGCGAGCCGCTCGACGTGCTCGACCTCGTAGAAAAACTCGTAGGGGAAGCCAAGCGGGTCGACGACCCGCAGGGCGTTGGGGACACCCTTGGTGAACTTGCCGCGGCGGGTTTCGCAACCGAGCTCCTTGTAGTAGGCCTCGGCCTTGTCGACCTCCTCCTCGGAGCGAACGCGGAAGGCGAAGGCGGCGACACCTGCGACCGGCCCCTTGCGCAGGACGAGGTTGTGGTGGATGAACTCCTCGAAGGAGCGCAGGTAGATCGTGTTGTCGTCCTCTTCGGTGACGACGAGGCCGAGGACGTCGACGTAGAACTCGCGGGAGGCCGCGAGGTCGGTGACGACGAGGTCCATGTAGGCGCAGCGCAGGATGTCCGGCGCGGCGACGGTGGGGGTTGGGACGAGATCTAACATGACAGTCTCCTTTGGCTGTGATGTGAGTGTTGCGGCGTGCCGCTGGTGATGGTCGGGCGGCCCTGGGGCCACGCGGTGGATGGTGGGCGCCGCGCGGGGAGCGTTCTATCACCCCTACGCTGGCGGGCGGCCAGGGCTCAGGCGCTAGGCCCGCCAAGGCCGAGGTCGTTGTCCGCGTAGCCGGTGGCGCCGAAGCGGGTCGTGTGGACGTCGCCAAGCGTGACGTGAATGGACTGCTGCACGGGTAGAAGTCGAGGACCGGTAGCCGCCCTCGTGGCCGAGGCCCGAGCCCCTGACGCCACCGAAGGGCGTCCGTAGGTCTCGGACGTTGTGGGAGTTGATCCACACCATGCCGGAGTCGATGGCGTGGGAGACGTTGTGGGCGCGGGCGATCGAGTTGGTCCACACGTACGCAGCTGAGGCCATACTCGACGTCGTTGGCCAGGCGATGGCCTCTTCATCGGTGTCGAAGGGGTGATCGAGACGACGGGGCAGATCTCCTCTTGGAAGATGCGGGCGGTGGGTGGGACGTCGGCGAAGACAGTGGCCTGGACGTAGTTGCCTTCGGGCAGGTGCTCGGGGCGCTCGCCGCCAGCGACGAGACGGGCCTCGCCCTTGCCGATCTTGATGTACTCGGTGACCTTCCGGTAATGCTCCGGTGGACGAGGGGCGGCGATCTCGGTCTTCGGATCCGAGGGCGGGCCGACCACGATCTTCTTGGCGCGCTCGGCGTAGGCCACGACGAAGCGGTCGTAGATGGGCCGCTCAACGAGGATCCTCGAGGAGGCGGTGCAGCGCTCACCATTGAGGGAGTAGACGCCGAAGAGCGTGGAGTCGAGAGCGGACTCGAAGTCGGCGTCGGCAAAGACGACGGCAGGGGACTTGCCGCCAAGCTCCATCGACATGTGTTTCATGTTGCGGGCACAGTTGCTGTAGATGACCTTGCCAGTGCCGAGCTCGCCCGTGAAGGAGATGAGCGGGACGTCGGGGTGCTTGACGAGGGCGTCACCGGCGGACTCCCCGAATCCGTGGATGATGTTGAAGACACCCTGAGGGACACCGGCGCGCTCCATGATTCCGGCCCACAGGTGGGCAGAGACGGGGGTGAACTCGGCGGGCTTGAGGATGACCGTGCAGCCGGAAGCGAGCGCCGGGGCCAGCTTCCACGACTCCTGCATGAAGGGCGTGTTCCAAGGAGTGATGAGGCCGGCGACGCCCAGCGGCTTGCGGTTGACGTAGTTGACCTGGCGGTCGGGCATCCTGAAAGCGCCGTCGACCTGGGCAACGATGAGGTCGGCGAAGAACCGGAAGTTCTCGGCGGCGCGGTTGGCCTGGCCTTTGGCCTGGCGGATGGGCAATCCGGAGTCGAAGGACTCGATGGCGGCGAGATCCTCATTGAGGGCGGCGACCTCGTCGGCGATTCGGTTGAGGATGGTGGCGCGCTGGCGGGGGAGCATGCGAGGCCAGGGGCCCTCTTCGAAGGCGCGCTTGGCTGCGGAAACGGCGAGGTCGACGTCGGCCTGAGATCCGGAAGAGCAGTGATATACGCCCGGTTGGTCGTGGGCTCGAGGACGTCGAAAGGTCGTGCCGTCAACAGAGTCGACGAGGACGCCGTCGATGTAGTGCTGGATGTGGTCCGGGAGGGACATGGGCGGGTTCGTCATGGTGGTCTCCTCGTTGAGGGTTGGTGGTGCAGTGGCGGTGTCTGTAGTGGGGCCGGGGGTCCGGTGACGGACCGACGACGCAGCGTCAGGTTCCGTCCACGCTCTGGGGTGGCAGCGTGGGTCAGGCGCCGGTGGCGGCATCCTGCTCGTACCTCTCGCGCCACTCGGGTCCGAGGGGAAGAGCCCTTTGAGGCTCGTGCCCCTTCTGGACCATGCGGGCGATGACTCCTCCTCGCGCTCCTGCCTCTCGGCGTCGGCGAGGACCTCCTCGACAAGCTCGGGCGGGATGACGAGGCCACCGTCGTCGTCCGCGACGATGACGTCGCCGGGTTGGATGGCAGTCCCACCGCAACTGATAGTGACGTCGACGTCCCAGGGGACATGGACCCGGCCGAGGACGGAAGGGTGGGTGCCAGCGCAGTGGACGGGCAGTCCGGTTGCGGCGACAGCGGCGGAGTCGCGGACGGCACCGTCGGTGATGATGCCGGCAGCGCCGCGGGCGAGGGCTCGGAGAGCGAGGATGTCGCCCAGGGTGCCAGCGGTATCGATGCCGCGGGCCTCCATGACGAGGACCTCGCCGGGGCGGAGAGCGTCGACGGCGCGCTTCTGGGCGTTGTAGCCGCCACCGCGAGCCTTGAAGAGATCAGGGCGGTAGGCGATGTACCGCAGGGTGCGGGCGGTGCCGACCATGCGGGTTCCGGGAACGAGCGGGTGGACGCCGTCGATGGTGGTGTCGGGCAAACCGCGGCGGCGGAGCTGGGAGGACAGCGTGGAGACGGCCACGGCGTCAAGTCGAGTGCGCAGCTCAGCGCTGAGTGAGAAGGTCGAGGGCAGGCCGGCGGCCTCACGTGAGCCCCAGGCATCGATGCGCTGCTGGTCGTCGACAGCGGGGGCGGAGCCGATGGGGGCGAGGCGGGCGCCTCGACGACGGTCGTGGTAAGGGGACCGGTGGTGACGGCTGGATCGGTCTCGGAGAAGACCTCGACGGAGACGGTCTGGCCAGGTTGGAGGACAGAGCTGCCGGCAGGGGTGCCGGTGAGGATAACGTCCCCGGGCTCAAGGGTCATGACCCGGGAGAGGTCGGCGATGAGGTGGGCGAAGGGGAAGAGGAGGGTTGCGGAGGAATCATCCTGGACGATCTCGCCGTTCACCGTGGTGCGGATGTGCAGGGCGGCGGGGTCGATGTCCTCGGCCGGGATGAGGGTAGGGCCGAGAGGCGTCATGCCATCGCCGGACTTGGAGCGGGTGTTGGAACCGCGGTCGGCGGCGCGCAGGTCGAGTAGGCCCATGTCGTTGCCGGCGGTGACCCATCCAACGTGGCTCCAGGCCTCGTCCTCGGTAACGCGGCGGGCGGCGGTGCCGATGACAAGGGCGATCTCGCCCTCGAAGACGAGGAGCTCGGTGTTGGCGGGGCGCTCGACGGTGCCGGGGTCGGCAATGGAGGACGGGGCCTTGATGAAGTACGAGGCGTCGGAGGGAATCCGTCCACGCTGGGCGGCGCGGGAGGGGTAGGAGAGGTGGACGGCAATGATCTTGCCGACGGCGTGGCCAGTGGTCCTCGAGACGATCGTGCCCTTCATGACGCTCCTCGCAGGTGGTCGTGGGTGGTGGGGTGCTTCATCGCACTGCGCACCGTATATGAAGTCGTATACGATGCGTGGTAAGATCATGACGCAGATCACGGAGTGTGTCAACATGTTCCGAGGACGCGATTCTCAGACGTCATCACTTTGGGGTCGCCGACGCCGTCGGCCCCAGTATCCCGAAGGAGAAGCACCCATGACCAACCAGCCCCCCGCCCCCATCAGCGACGCGGGTATCCGTGAGCTCCTCGACTCAATCCCCACCGGCATCCTCATCGGAAACGAGTGGCGCGAGTCCTCTTCAGGGGAGCGCTTCGACGTGCTCAATCCCGCCACGGGGGAGGTCCTCACCACCGTCGCCTCCGCCACCCCCGAGGACGCCGCCGAAGCCATGGACCTCGCGGCGCGCACCCAGCGCTCCTGGCAGGGCCACGAGCCCGCGCGAGCGTCTGCAGACATTTTGCGGCGCGCCTACGACCTGGTCGTCGGTCCGTTCCGCGAGCGCCTCGCCCGGGTAATGACACTCGAGATGGGCAAGCCTCTCGACCAGGCCGACGCCGAGGTCACCTATGGCTCGGAGTTCCTGAGGTGGTTCGCCGAGGAGGCCGTCCGGATCCGTGGCGACTACTTCCGTCTCCCTGAGGGCCACCTCCAAGCGGTTGTCGTGCGCCGTCCGGTCGGCCCGTGCCTGTTCATCACACCGTGGAACTTCCCGCTGGCCATGGCAACCCGCAAGGCCGCCCCAGCCTTCGCGGCCGGCAATGTCGGCATCCTCAAGCCCTCGCAGGACACTCCGCTAACCTCCCTGCTCTTCGCGCAAGTCCTCGTCGAGGCCGGCCTGCCGGCGGGCGTCCTCGCGGTCCTGCCCACAAACCGCAGCCGCGCCCTGACCGGATCCCTCATCGCTGACCCACACCTCCGGAAGATCTCCTTCACTGGCTCGACCGGCGTTGGCAAGGCGCTGCTGGCCGAGGCCGCCCAGGGGGTTCTACGCACCTCGATGGAGCTCGGCGGGAACGCTCTTCATCGTCTTCGACGACGCGGACCTCGATGCCGCCGTCGAGGCCGCCGTCATCACAAAGATGCGGAACATGGGAGAGGCCTGCAATGCCGCGGACCACTTCTTCGTCCAGGGCGGCGTCTACGACGAGTTCACGCGTCGGTTCGCCGAGGCCATGGCCTCCCAGCGGGTCGGCAACGGCCTGGAGCCGGGCGTCGCCGTCGGCCCACTTGTCTCCGCACGCCAACGAACTTCCGTCGCGGAGCTCGTCGTCGGCGCCATCGAGTCCGGTGCAACCGCGCTCGTAGGCGGCTTCGTCCCCGAGGGTGCGGGATTCTTCTACCCGCCCACGGTTCTCGCGGACGTCGACCCGCACGCCGAGATCGTCACCAACGAAATCTTCGGGCCTGTTGCCCCTGTCATCCGGTTCAACGACGAGGAGGAGGTCATCGGCCTCGTCAACACCGACACCGTGGGTCTGTCCGCCTACCTCCACACCTCCTCGACCGCCCGTATCCTGCGGATGGCCGAGCTCCTCGAGGTCGGCATGCTTGGGGTCAACTCCGCGACCATCTCGAATGCAGCTGCCCCTTTCGGAGGCGTCAAGGAATCCGGGATGGGGCGAGAGGGCGGCAAGGAAGGAATCGAGGACTACCTCGAGACAGTCTACGTCGGTATGCCGGCGCCCGACCTCCACCTCGAACGAGAGTGAGCGCTAAATGACACTCCCAATGGAAGACGCCTGACACATACATGCATCCACTCATCGAGTGACGTGCACCAGGCACCCATCCTGACTCCGGTGTCCCCGTCCTTTGCGGGCGGGGGCACCGGCCCCAACAACGACATCGACGACAACATTCCGTTCCGGTCACGACTCAGTCCCTGGCCCCTGGATGGGGCACTCTCAGTGGGAGCCTCGGACGTGTCCGGATGGATTCTCATATTCCTCCCTCGGCGCCCTTTACGCCAGCGGCCTCACCGTCATCTACACGCTCATCGGCGAGGGTCCTCTCGCTGTGTCCGATACTGACTTCATCCAGGGCTTCATGATGATCATGGCCCGCGTCATGGAGCCGGTCGTCGGCGTGCGGAAGCTCGAAGGGTCAGCCAAGGCCATTGACACCGTGGCCTGGGAGTAGAACGGCACGATCCTGCGTCCCTGCATCCGGTACCACGTTGTGGCGGTCTCTCAGAAGACCATCACCGATCATGCCAAGGGCGGCGCCACAGTCTTCCAAGTTGCTGACTTGACCGAGATTCTCGCCACCGGCGTGGATCCTGGTAACCTCTCCCTCGGTATCGTCAACGCCCGCCTGGCCGCTGGGACCAGGCGCCGCCGCGCCGGCATGATCGGCCGGGCCCCGCTGTTCGAGCAGGTCCAGGGCCGGCGCCTGGGAGGAGTCCAAGCAGCGCGACCCGCACGAGGTCGAGGCCGCCATGCTGCTCGACCCCGACGCCCGCCTGGGCTCCGACGGCGTCTACCACGCAGGGAGTAACCACTCACCTCAGCGCGAGCAGGGACCGGTTTCACGCGTATGGATACCATTTCCGTGGAACCGGTCATGTCTGTGCTCGCACAGTCTTTCCAAAAGGAAATTCTTCGATGATTTGTAAGCTCTTCTTCATTGGAACTCGATGATGACAAAGCCGCGGCTTCCAGATGTTCCGCAGACCTCCTCCGATTCCACTGTTCTGGCGGTGGGCACTGACCTGGTGCACGTTCCTGGTTTCTCCGCCCAGCTCGATCAGCCCGGCACCGTCTTCGCACAACGCACCTTTACTGCGCGCGAGCTCCGCGAGGCCCGGCGTCGCTCGCAGGAGAGGGGATCGAGCCCGGCCCAGCACCTGGCCGCGCGGTGGGCGGCCAAGGAGTCCTTCATCAAGGCTTGGAGCCAGGCGCACGTTCTGCGCGCAAAAAGTCGCGGGACGAGTACTTCTCCGGTTATCCTGGCCGAGGACGTCGACTGGCGTGAGATCGAGGTTGTCACCGATCGGTGGGGCCGTCCTTCTTTACGTCTGAGCGGCACCGTTGCCCACGCTGTTGAGCGCAGCCTCGGAGAGGAGGTATCAACCCCAGGGTGTTGGCCGGTTTCCTTGAGCCATGACGGCGATTACGCCGCGGCCATCGTTCTTCACGTGCGTTGAGTCGTGCCCACACAGAAGGAGCAATGAGGAAACCTCGACCATGATCTTGTGAGCGGTCACTGCTGCCCGTCATGTCACGCACGGATTTCCAACTCATCCGCGGTGCTTGTCCGTCACTCATGGTCACGCCATCAGGAATACCAACGACGAGCCGCGATATACCGCGCACGCCGATCCGGATCACTCACGAGACTCCACGAGTCTTGTCTCCAACGGCGGCAGCGGTATGTCTCCCCTCTGACTGACGTGAGGACATATAGATGACTGCCACTACCTATCAAGCCATCGCGATGATCGTCTATTTCGTGGCCATGCTCGCCATCGGGGGCTGGGCCTATCTGCGAACGGACAACTTCGACGACTACATGCTTGCCGACCGCGACCTCAATCCCTGGGTGGCGGCGCTGTCGGCGGGAGCCCTCGGACATGTCAGGGGTGGCTGCTGATGGGACTGCCGGGAACCCTGTACGCCACCGGACTGGTCGAGGGGTGGATCGCCGTCGGACTGACGATCGGTGCCCTGGCGAACTGGCTGCTGGTGGCGCCTCGCCTGCGCGCTTACACCGAGGTCGCCAACAACTCCATCACGGTCCCCAGCTTCCTGGACAACCGACTCCACGACACGCACCGGCTGCTGCGGTGGTCCAGTGGCCCTCATCATTCTGGTCTACTTCACCTTTACGTCTCCTCCGGATGGTCGCCGGCGGCCGTTTCTTCGAGTCGTCCTTCGATATGGACTACCGCCTCGGCATGGTCATCGTCGCCGCGATCACCGTGGTCTACACGCTGATCGGCGGGTTCCTGGCCGTGTCCTACACCGACTTCGTCCAGGGAGTCATGATGGTGACCGCCCTGGTCATGGTGCCCGTCGCAGGGGTCATGTCTGGCTCGGGGGACTGACCAACCTGAGGCAGGCCATCGTCGAGGTCGATCCTCACTACTTGGCCATCTGGGGCCCGACGTCAACACTGCTCGGCCTCGTCTCGGCACTGGCCTGGGGCCTGGGTTACTTCGGTCAGCCGCACATCATCGTCCGGTTCATGGCCATCCGCAGTCCCAAGGAGGCCGTGGCCGGCGGCACCATCGGGATCGGCTGGATGCTCTTCGCCGTGCTCGGTGCAGCCGGCACCGCCATCGTCGGCGTGGCCACGTACCAGCACGACAAGAAGCAGCTGGCCGATCCCGGAGACCGTCTTCATCACGCTGGGCAAGCTGCTCTTCCACCCGCTGGTCGCCGGTTTCATGCTGGCAGCCATTCTGGCCGCCATCATGTCGACGATCTCCTCCCAGCTGCTCGTGACCTCCTCGGCGCTCATCGAGGACCTGTACGGCTCCTTCGCCCGCACCCGAGAGGAGAAGGTCAGTGGCAACCGCATGGTGCTCTCACTCCCGCATGGCGGTCTTCGCCATCGCCCTGGTCGCGGCCGTCATGGCCTGGAACCCCAGTAAAACGATCCTCGACCTCGTGGCCTTCGCCTGGGCGGGTTTCGGGGCCTCCTTCGGCCCCACCATTCTGCTGTCGCTGTACTGGAAGCGCTTGAGCGCCATGGGAGCCTTCGCCGGAATGATCACCGGGGCAGTCGTCGTCATGATCTGGGAAACGTCTCCGGTGGCCCGGCGGCATCTCGACCTCTACGAGATCGCGCCCGGATTCCTGGGCAACCTGGCCGTGGCCTGGGTCGTGTCTCGCGCGAGTCAGCCATCCAAGGAGATCTCCGAGGAGTTCGAGGCCGCTGTCGCCGCCTCGCGTTCATAGCCGACCGGCACCGTTGGGGACGGACCTTCCTCGATCGTCATCGTGCCTTGAGAGAGTCCACAACCGTGCTGTGGTGACCAGGATGGTGGTCGCCACAGCACAGTGGCCGTGTAGCGATCGACGTTGTACTCTTGCCGTCAGCAACGTGCTCCGGGGTCGGTGAAAGTCCGAACCGGCGGTCACAGTCCGCGACCCCGCTCGTGCCACGGCAGCGTCAGGCAGCCGGGGAACCAGCGGCTGAGCCGGTGGAACCCGGCACCGACGCGAGAGTCCGGAGGGGAGGATGCGCGTGGCGCTCGGCGGGGAGACCCGCGGCTCGAGATAGTCGTCCTGAGCTCACGGACAGCCGTGAGCCCACCGGATGGTGAACCGAGCGGGCGTCCAGCACGTGTGTGCGCCAACCAACGGCGTACAGGCGGACCCCGGTGCAGCCGGGAGCACCCGTTCCCGGAACGACCCGGGAGGACACCGCCGTGTACAGCCCCAGCCCCATCGGCAAGGCCGCGACGCTCTCAAGCTTCCCCCGCCGAGCCGCACAGTGACGTTCCGGAGCCGTCGACACCCTCAGCCTCACTGGAGCCCTCGGTGCCGGAGTCCGTCTCAGGGTCCTTGCAGAAGTCTTCGGCTCGTCGTCGACGTCGTATCCGCGCTGCTGAGCGCAGCGGGCCACTACCCGCCGTCGTCCTGGGAGCGGCACTGCTCATCATCTGGCAGCTCGTCGCCGGCTCGGGCGCTGTCCCCGAGATCTTCCTACCCAGCCCCTGGGCGGTCGTCACCCGCCTGTGGCTGAACCTCACTCAGGCCGGGCTGGGGTGGAGAGCCTGGATCACGCTGCGTGAGGCCCTCCTCGGCTGTCTCCTGGCCGCCGTGTTTGCTCTGCCCCTGGCCTGGGCCCTGTACCGTTGGCGGCTGTTCTCGCGAACCGTCCTGCCCTATGTCGCCGCAAGTCAGGCGGTCCCCGGCATCGCCGTCGCGCCCCTCATGGTTCTGTGGATCGGTTACGGAGCTCTTCCCATCGTGGTCCTGTGCGCCTTCATGGTCTTTCCCCATCACCATCACGGTGCTCCTGGGGGCTGCGCAGCCTGGACGCCGACGTCGCGGATGCCGCCCGGCCGACGGCGCTCACGGCCCGCGCATGCTCATCCACGTGAGCGCCGATGGCACCCGCCGGCGATCTACACCGGTTTGCGTACCGGTTTCACCCCGTCAGTCACCGGTGCGGTCGTCGGCGAGCTCATCATAGCAATGCGTAACTGA